>Ga0334901_1000123_pt1 | contig 123564 bp, 108 predicted proteins | sample GraSluR3_MG_3_FD_207216 | JGI IMG/M metagenome (GOLD analysis project Ga0334901, IMG submission 207216) | Sludge microbial communities from methane-producing bioreactor in Wageningen University, Netherlands - Granular Sludge_15_08-R3 | ecosystem: Engineered > Bioreactor > Anaerobic >... | reverse complement strand
AGGCGGAAACTCTTTCCTGTATTGCAACAGGCTTATGGTTTGGATGGATTGCATATAGGGGGAATTCTTTCTGGCCAGCTTTTCTAATCCATGTTTTTATAAACTTTGCCATTAAATATTTTGTTAATTTATAATTTTTCTATAAAATGTAGAAAATATTATAATAATCTGACTGTAACTACGCAATAAGGAGATATTTTATAAATGAAAACAAGAATTGAAAAGGACAGCCTGGGAGAGGTAAAAATACCGGCAGATAAATTATGGGGTGCACAGACGCAGCGCAGTCTTCAAAATTTTAAAATAGGCAGAGGTAAAATGCCAATCGAAATTATAAGAGCCTTTGCGATTTTAAAAAAAGCCGCTGCTTTGACTAATTATGAATTAGGAGAATTGAATAAAAAGATTGCCAATATTATCAGTACAGTGTGTGATGAAATTTTGGCTGGTGAACTGGATGGCCATTTTCCTCTGGTAGTGTGGCAGACCGGAAGTGGAACACAAACTAACATGAATGTCAATGAGGTGATTGCCAATCGGGCAAATCAGATTCTGGGAGCGAAAATGGTACACCCTAATGATCATGTTAATAAAGGACAGAGTTCCAATGATACCTTTCCTACTGCTATGCATATTGCTGCGGTTACAGAAATTGAAACGAGATTAATCCCTGCTTTATCATTAATAATGGATGTCCTGCAAAAAAAGATGAAGGAAAATGAAAAAATTGTAAAAACCGGCAGAACTCACCTGCAGGATGCAGTACCCCTTACTCTCGGTCAGGAGATTAGCGGATGGTATAGAATGATAGAACGCAGTGCGGAAATGATTAAGGAAGGTAGTAATAAATTATTGGAGATAGCCCTGGGAGGGACAGCAGTAGGAACTGGTTTAAACACTCCTTCTGAATTTGGAGAGAGGGTTGCCAAAAAGATTGCTGATTTTACTGATAAAGATTTTAAAACAGCGCCGAACAAATTCCATGCATTAACCAGTCTTGATGAAATGGTTTTTGCACATGGTGCACTAAAGGGATTGGCTGCAGATATGATGAAAATAGCAAATGATATTCGCTGGCTTTCCAGTGGCCCCCGTTGTGGAATTGGGGAGCTCAATATTCCAGCTAACGAACCAGGTAGTTCAATCATGCCCGGGAAAATTAATCCTACCCAGTGTGAGGCGGTAACCATGGTTGCAGTACAGGTAATGGGGAATGATGTGTCTATTGGAATGGCTGCCAGCCAGGGTAATTTTGAGTTAAACGTTTTCTTGCCCGTTACAATTTATAATTTTCTCCAATCAGTTAGATTGCTATCTGATGTAATAGTTTCCTTTACAGAAAATTGCCTGAAAGGGGTTACTCCGAATAAAGAAAAAATTGATTATTTTTTGAAAAATTCATTTATGTTAGTTACTGCTTTGAATCCGGTAATTGGTTATGATAATGCAGCGAAGATTGCTTTGAAAGCACACCAGGAAGGGACAACTTTAAAAGAGGCTGCCTTAAAATTAAATTTATTGACTGAGGAAGAATTCGACAAAATTGTTGACCCTGCCAAAATGGTTTAGGTTTGTCTTAATTGTTTTGTAATTCAATATAAGTAAATATTGTTAGCTGTATAAATATTTTCATTGTTCTTGTAATAAAGAGATATTAAGGAGTTTTGCTATGGCGAATGTATGTGTTTGGTATGACCAAAGTTCAGGAATGAAACGAGCTTATGATAAAGGATTGCTGGATAAGAAATGGATTGAAAATTATTGTTTAAATGGTGGCAAAAATTGTATACGGAAGCAGCGATTTGAAGAAAAGGGATATGTTTCTCCTGATTATGTATTACCGGATGGTACTATCGATGAAAAATTAAAACAAATTATTGAAGAGAAAGGCCATTTTTAGAAAAATATTTTTCTTAATTAATTTTAATAATCGAATAATTCATTATTAGGAATGCTTAGTATTTTCTGGCTTAAATTTTCACAGCTTTCTTCTTCAAAATTTAAAGATTCGACTATTTCCGGTTTTAGGGTAATTCGAAGATTTTTGTTTTCTGTTTTAAATAAAGCATTAACTTTGCCAGGCTGATTTTTTACCCTGATATTTCCTTTACCCATAGTACAACCGGTAGAGATTTGCAGGCCATCAACAAAACACGACATTGGCCTGCGGTATTCTAACTCAGCTTCAACAGATAAATCAAAATATCCTTTTACCTTTAGAATTTCCAGGGCTAATAGTCCCATTTTAATACCCAGGTTTAGATAAGGACCGGCATGACCATGCAGTTTTATACCCTGATTGACCATGGCTGTTATATCATTCTGTTCTATAGTTAGTTTAATCATCAAATCAATCTCCTTTTATTACACTTGCCATCTTTATATAAATATTTAATAACAAAAATAAATTTTTAAACACTAAGCATTATAGCCTCTACCTATAATTACGTGTTACAAATGTTATAATTGTAACACATAATATAACAAGATGTTATCATATACTATCTATATGTCAAGAAATTTTATATTTTGCAGTTTTAAAAGAATATAATAGATAGTTGCAATCGTAAATTGATTGTAATAAAATAAAAACAGTTTAGTATATTAAGATATACTAAATATATTTATAATATAGGATAAATAAATGAAACCTACATTAGAAGAATATCTGGAAGAATTAGAGAAGAGATATCAGGGCCATTATAATGTAGAAAGATCTAAAGCCATCGCTGGTAAAGAATTAGACATTTACGCAATTTCCATCATTGAACACTTCCGACATGCCTTCACAAAAAGTATTCAGATTGATCATTATCAAGAAAAAGAAATAATACTGGTTAAGGGATTCAAAGAATTTATTCAGGCTAAAGAAATCATAGAATTTTCACAATATCTTGTTACTACTAGCAAAGAATTGATTACACCTTCTTTTGAGATTATGTCCCATGTTATTAATGGGATAATAATTTCTTCCCAGGGCTTTTCCGAAGATGCGATTAGTAATGCCCAAAAATTTAAATATGGCAGAACATTCTGTCTGGGAATTAAAGGTTGGTGCGATATCCGATTATTATTAATTGATATAAAAAATCACCATGTTTACTGTAATGCCAAAGGAAAAGAAATTATAGAAATTTATGCTTTTGATAATAGAAAAGGAGGTGATGCGAAGAGTACTCCATCGGAAAAAAATAAAAAATCTTCTTTTCTTCAATCACCGGGATATTAGTTTTTCATAAAGGCTATTTTAAGCGATATTTTATTAGATTGATGTTTTTCTTATAAATTTTATTTTCATCTTTTTTATTTTAAGGAGGTTTGTTTTTATGAATCTTTTAACCTTACTGATTATTGCACTAATAGCATTTGCAGTTGCTTATAAAGTTTATGGTGGCTTTTTGGATAAATTAGTCGAAATTGATGAAAAAGCAAAGACACCTGCTCATACTATGACTGATGGAGTGGATTATGTTCCTGCAAAGGCGCCGGTTTTGTTAGGCCATCACTTTGCCTCCATCGCTGGCGCAGGACCAATAACCGGCCCGATTGCGGCAGTGGTTTTCGGTTGGTTCCCCTGTTTTTTGTGGATTGTGATAGGCTCAATTTTTGTTGGGGGAGTACATGATTATTTTGGTTTAATAACTTCTGCCAGGCATAAAGGTCTTTCGGTAGGTGAGATTATCGGACAGTATGTAGGGAAAAAAGCCCGCACCTGGTTTTTATTGTTTGCCTGGTTAGCCCTGGTGCTAGTTGTTGCCGTATTTACAATTCTAACAGCATCGGCTTTTGCGGCTAATGCCTCTGTTGCTACGGCAGGATTTTTAATGCTGTTAATAGCCATGGGCATGGGTTTTGCTATGTATCGTATGAATATGAGTTTACCCACTGTTACTGTTATAGGTGTTATTTTACTGTTTTTAGCTATTTGGATTGGCCTGAGCGCACCATTCTTATTCTTTAATCAAGTAACCTGGACCTGGATTCTAATTGTCTATATTATCATGGCTGCTACTTTACCGGTCTGGATATTGTTACAACCCAGAGATTATCTATCATCATTTTTACTTTATGTTGCACTGGCAGGCGGATTTATCGGTATATTAATTGTCCGACCTGTATTAGTGTATCCTGCCTATACCAGTTTTAGAACCGGTGTTGGATATTTGTTCCCCATGTTATTTGTTACAATAGCCTGTGGAGCGGTTTCTGGTTTCCATTCCCTGGTTGCTTCAGGCACTACATCTAAACAGCTGGATAATGAAAAAGATTCCAGGATGGTTGGATATGGTGCCATGCTGTTAGAGGGAGTGCTGGCAGTCATAGCTCTGGGAACTGCTGCTATTTTAACTCAACAGGGAATGACTCAGGGTCTTGCCGATTGGGGAGGAGCAGTCGGTGTCTTTGCCCATGGCCTTGGTCAATTTATGGCTGGGTTCGGACTTCCTGAAGAAACCGGATTCGTATTTGGTTCTTTAACTATTTCAGCCTTTTTGATTACATCTTTGGATACCGCAACCCGTCTGGGCAGATATTGTTTTGAAGAATTAACCTCAGAAAAAATGCCCTCTATATCCAATAGATATGTAGGAACCCTGGTTACAGTTGTTGCCGGCGGTGGATTGGCACTGACCGGTCAGTGGACTGCAATCTGGCCGATGTTCGGTTCTTCAAACCAGTTAGTTGCTGGATTATCACTACTTGGTGCTACCGCTTACCTGGCCCATTTAGGGAAAAATTACAAGGTTACTTATTATCCCATGGCTTTTATGATTATTATGACAGTCGTTGCTTTAATAAACCTGGTCTTTACTAATTTTGGAAGAGGAAATATTCTTCTTGGTTCAATTGCCATTTTATTGTTAATCCTGGCTAGTTTTGTTGCCTATGAAGGATTCCAGGCACTGGGTAGATTTAAAGAAAAATTAGCGTCAGGTGAAAAGAAATAATATGTGGATTTAATCCAGAAATATTTTAAAATATCCCGGTAATTGAAAAATTAGGCTGGCCACGGCCAGCCTTTTATCTTTTATATTATAATATTATTAAATGCACTGAGTATTGAAAAAAATATATTGGATGATTTTGTAATTAATTCAAATAATATCAAATTATCTTTAGAATCAAGGGTTTTATCAAATGTATTCAATTAAGAGTAAGTTTATTGCAGTTGAAGGTGCTATAGGTGCAGGGAAAACCAGCCTGGTGCTCCAGTTAAGTAAAAAATATCATGCCAGGAGTATCCTGGAAGTGGTTGAGGAAAATCCATTTTTAGCCCGTTTTTATGAAGATATCAGGGATTATGCATTTCGGACCCAGATATTTTTTCTACTAAGCCGCTATACTCAGCAGGTAAAGGCTGCTCAGCAAGAACTTTTTCATCAGCTATCCTTCTCAGATTATATGTTTGCCAAGGATAGGATTTTTGCCAATTTGAATCTTTCCGGGAATGAATTAAAGATGTACGAACATTTATATCAGATTATGGATAAGGATATTCCTCAACCTGATATTGTAATATATTTAAGGGCTTCTACAGAGGTATTAATGAAGAGGATAATGTTACGAGATAGGCCTTTTGAACGAAAGATATCTTATCAGTATATGGAGAAACTAAATCATGCCTATGAAGATTTTTTTGCCAGAAAGGAAGAAAACCTTAAAGAAACAAAATTAGTGCTAATTGATACAGATAAATTAGACTTTGTTGGGAATCCCCGGGATTTAGAATATATTTGTCAAAAAATTGTTCAAAAGGAGCGAGAAAGTACTTAAATATGAAAAAATTTGTCATAATATCAGGAAATATTGGGAGCGGCAAATCCAGTTTAACAGAATTGCTCAGTGAACAGCTGAGATGGAAGGCCTTTCACGAAGTGGTGGATGATAATCCCTACCTGGAAGATTTTTATTATGATATGAAAAAATGGAGTTTTCATTTACAGGTATTTTTTCTTTCCAAACGATTTAAGCATCATCAGGAAATTGTTAATGATTCTTGTTCTGTAGTGCAGGATCGCAGTATCTACGAGGACGTGGATATCTTTGCCAGAAATTTATATGAGCAGGGATTAATGGAAGCACGTGACTATCATAACTATAGTGAATTATTTGGAATAATGGTCAATTTTTTGACTCCGCCAAGCCTTATTGTTTATCTGCAGGCATCAGTTGATACTTTAAAACAAAGAATCTCCTTACGTGGCAGGGAGTATGAGCAGAAAATTTCTAAAAAATATTTGTCACAATTAAATATCCTTTATGAGAAATGGATTAAGGAATTTTCTCTTTGCCCCCTATTGGAAATACCTACTGATAATCTGGATTTTGTTCAGAATTCAGAACATCTTCAGTTGATTGTCGAAAAAATCCTGGCAAAATTAAAGATGATAGAAAAAACAACTTTTTAGCTTGATTTTGGTTAACTTCAGGGAGAGGATTTATGAGTTTAAAAGAAATTGACCTGCGAGCATTGCTATATTTATCAGATAAAGAATTTATGACTGTGGAAAAACTAAGTAAAAGTTTAGGAATATCCAACGATGCCGTCTGGAAACAGATACAAAGACTAAAAGAATTTGGTTATCTGATTGCTGCTGATAACAAGAGAGGCTATCGTATTATTTCTCGCCCGGATATCTTATTACCAACTGAAATTCAAAGAAATCTCCACACAAAATATATTGGAAAACGAATATATTATTTTTACAAAGTAGATTCCACTAATACCTTAGCTAAAAAAATACTTTTAAATTTAAAAGACCAGGAAGGAGAAGGGACAATCATTATTGCTGAAAAACAGGGAAGAGGGAAAGGTAGATTGGGGAAAGAATGGTTTTCTCCTTCAGGGGGAATATGGCTTTCCATACTACTATACCCTGACATAAGTTTTTCTTATTTGTCGCTAATCACTTTAATGGCCTCAGTAGCTATCGCTAAGGCAATTAATAAATTTCTTCAGATAAACACTCAAATAAAGTGGCCTAATGATATACTATTTAAAGATAAAAAAATTTGCGGAATACTAACTGAAACACGTATAAATTCAAACAACACTAATTGTGTTATAGTAGGGATAGGAATAAATGTTAATATAAAAATCATTGAATTCCCTGAAAATATTCGAATGTATTTAACCTCTTTGCAAGAAATAACTGGCGAAAAAGTGTCACGAATAATATTAACCAGAAATATTTTTTGTGAATTTGAAAAATATTATGAGATTTTTAAAGAAGGGAAATTCTCATTAATTTTAAATGAATGGAAACTGCTTAACAATACTATCGGGAAAAATATAGCAATAGATACCGGTAACAAAATAGTCACCGGAGAAGTAATTGATATAACTGAAAAAGGCAGACTCATTTTAGTAAATGATGATGGACAATCTGTCGAAATAATTTCCGGGACAATTGTAAGATAGCAAGTTATTATTGGAGGGTTGAATACAGAGATGGTTAAACAGGATTCAATGGAGGCTTTAAGTGGAGCTGCTTATTTATCAGATCAAGAATGGTTTCTAAGTATATCTGATTCACATTTTGGAATTCAACAAAGAACAGTTAATCTTTTAAAAGAGCTCCAGTGTTTTCCTATTAAACAAAAAATAGTAAATGAAAAAATTAGAGAAATAGTTCTGAATGATTTTTGGTTTTATAAATCTCACCCAGAAGCAACTAGAGCATTAAAATATATCATTTCATTATTTAATAAGTTCTTTAGTCAGGAATTAGACAGCAATAATAAGCAAAGGGCATTAAATACTTTGCTGGATTTTGTAAAGGCACTATATGAAGATAATAGCAATGAAAGATTCTTTCATTCTATCGAAAAGGAAGTTATCCGTATTTTGGAAGTGTGTTTAGTTAATGATAAAGAATTAAAAATATATGCCTCAAATTTGTTAAAAAATATCCCGGAATCCTTAGCTTGTAATAACATTTATTCAGCAAAAACAATGAATCTGATGAGGATATCTCTTCAGGAAAATCTAAAACTGTGGCAAGATAACTTAGATTTTCGAAACTGGAGTAAGAAAATTGACAAAGAATTTTATAAAAAATATTCTACAGAAATCTTACGAATTTCCAGAAAAGAAGAAAAAATTATCAACAGAGTAATAGAAAAATTATCTCAGGCTAAAACCTGGCAAGATTATCAGGATATCTCTGATTATAAAGGATTTATTGATAGCCTTCATGGCATTATACAAGAAAATAAAAAAAGCCTGGTGGGGATATATTTCATATATTATCTGTTTTACATACCAGATTCAGACATGCTTGGACTCAGCAATTTTTTAATGACAGAGTTGGCCGGGTCATTTAAAGAATTCCCTGTATCTGTTTTTAAAGAAATTAATTTTAATCAGTTTTTAATTCAAACATTTTCTATTTTCAGTAATTTGAAATATGGAAGTATGGATAAGATTATAGAATGTTTGTCAAGATTAGGGGAAAAAACATATCAGCTAGAAGATAAAAATAAAATAGAAATATTTGCAAAAAAAATTATTGACTTTGGCTTTGTATATCCAGGAGATGCAAAGATTAACCGGGAATGGCAGGTGAAAACTGATAATAATCATTTAAAAATGCTCAGGCTCTGGCTGGAATTTATTGAATATTCACCAGAAAACAGCAGTTCTTTAATTAATGCCCTTATTATTAATTTAAAAATCGGCGGCATATTTGTCAAAGATGAAGACCTTTTTCAGAGAGATATCAGCCGGTTGCTTAATGGTGATATTCGCTCTAATTATTTTTTAATCAAACAACTAGTCAGTCTTTTCCCTGTATTTTACAGTAGCATAGGTGCAGATGGTAGAATAAGGGAAATTTCTACTGAAATAGATAAACTGTCTTTTGGTAATGATTATTTGATTCATTTCCTGAGGAAACAAGTGCATTCAGAAAGTAACAATACTCATATAGTATTGGCTAAAAAAATATTCTGTTTCTGGTATGACGGAGGTACTCATCACCTTCAAAATATTATTCCAGAAAATGTTCAGACAAAATTAGCAGTATCTGGAGAGTGGTTTGACCCGGTACATCAGATTATTAATAGCCTTTACGAAAGAATGAATACCGAACCAGAGCTTTTGATTGAGAAGGATTTATACATAATTAAGAAAAATATCAAAGAGCTCAAGATTGATGATAAAACAAATACCAAAAGGGTAATCTATCTGATTGAGCTTTATCAACTCCTAAAACATAAATATACCCTGGATTCAACATTTATCATAAATGATTTAAAAAAATCAAACTTTTTTACTGTTAGACAAATTGAATATTTACAAAAGAAACTTCAATCTAAACAATACATACTGGCAATTAAGAAAATATATCCTATGCTAAAACTTTTAAAAGAAGTGATATTAAATCCTGAAAAAACCGAGGTTCATGAGAATATATACTACAAACGCCATATTGCGCCTGGGATTGCTTCAATGTATGGGTATTATTCTGAAAAGAAATTTGAAGCCATGGGTTTGATTTTTCGTCTTGAAAAGCTGGTTGACCAGCTGATAAGCAAAATTATCAATGAAAGAAACCTGGATTATATGACTATTGATGGCTTCCATAATGCTGCAAAAATATTGGAATTGTGTAAAGAGGGGTTAGCAATAAATGATATCTCGAATGAAAATTTTAATTCGAATCTGGAAATGTTGAATTACAGTTTTAAAACAACTACTTTCTCGATGAATCAATTTATTAATATTTTTTATTTTGTTACCCACAATACTAAAGAAATAATTGATAGTTATTATATTAAAAAATTTAACCCTTATCTTAAAATTATTATTAAACAATATTTAAATAGAAAAAGCCTTGACAATGGAAATCTTGAATATGCTATATATAAGAAATCTGAGGAATTTTACCGTGATATCATCGTTTCAGCTTTTTTAGTTCAAAACATTGATAATTATGTTTCAAAAATTTTAGTTACCTTAAAAGCAATGGCTGAAAGCCTGAATCCGGAAGTAATTCAAATGTTACTGAATTATAATCCTGGACTACTCATTACAACTTTACAAAAATCGACACCAAGAGTAGATAATAAGGTATTCTTAGGGGTCAAAGCTTATTATTTGAAAAAGTTATATTCACATAAATTTCCTGTACCTCCTGGATTTGTTCTTACTACAGAATGGTTTAGAGTTAGAAAAGGCATTGCTCAATTTCCTGAGATGTATTGCGCGCTGCTAGAAATGATCAAAGATAAAGTGAGAGAATTAGAAAAAATAACTAGAAAAAAATTTGGTGATCCAAATAATCCCCTATTACTAGCAGTCCGTTCAGGTACGGTTATATCTATGCCCGGTGCCATGGATTCAATATTAAATATTGGGATGAATGATGAGATAGCTGAAAGTTTGAGCAAGGTCCATGGTTATAGTTGGGCTGCCTGGGACTCTTATAGAAGGTTGCTGCAAAACTGGGGTATGGCTCATGGTATCGTAAGAGATGAATTTGATAAACTAATTTTAAATTATAAAAAGATATATAAAATAGAAGAGAAGAGATTCTTCAGCATTGAGCAAATGAGAAATATTGCCTTTTCATATAAAGATTTACTGTCCAAATATGGAATAAAATTAGTAGAAGACCCTTTTCAACAATTAGTTCAGGCAATTATTTTTGTATTTCAATCATGGCACAATGAAAGGGCACAAGTATTCCGTAGAAAACTGCAAATTGCTGAAGAATGGGGAACAGCTGTTATTGTTCAAGAGATGATTCTAGGCAATATAGGTGATGAATCCGGGACCGGAGTGGTCTTCACCAGAGTGCCTTTTGAAAAAAGTACCGAAGTATTATTATATGGTGATTTTACCAGTTGTAGTCAAGGTGAAGATATTGTATCCGGATTGGTTTATACCTCCCCGGTTTCCGAATTTCAAAATAAAAAATTTCCACATCTAACAGGCGATTCTCTGGAAAAAAAATTCCCCGATATTTATCATGAGCTATTTAGGTTTGCCAAACAACTAATTAACTATCATGGCTATGAGCATCAGGAAATTGAATTTACATTTAAATCAAAAAACAAGAAGGATTTGCATATTTTACAAACCAGACAATATACACTGAAAGACCAGGAAGGGATGTTATGTTTTACAGATGCATCAGTTCATGAACACCTGGTTGGTACAGGAATTGGCATTGGTGGTGGAGCAATTAATGGTATTGTTGCTTTTGATTTGGAAGACATAAAATATCTTACTAATAGATATCCAAATGAGAAAATAATTTTAATCCGTCCTGATACGGTACCAGACGATATAGAAATGATTTTTGAATGTGATGCATTATTAACTGCCAGAGGAGGGGTAACCTCTCACGCAGCAGTTACAGCTGTTCAATTAGGAAAGATTTGTATAGTTAATTGCAAACAACTGGTGGTTTTTGAGGGAGAAAAAAAATGCAAGATTAATTGTGTGGAATTCCATTCGGGAGACAAAATATCTATTGATGCATCTTTAGGAAATATCTATTCCGGTCATCATCCTGTTTCTCTAGAGAGAATTGATTATTTAAACGGTAACAAAATATAATAAATTTACTTTAGCTATGAGTGAATAGAAAAGTTATACAGGACTTATAAATGAAAACCCAAAATATTAGAAACATGATTTTAGTATCATTATTTGCTGCCTTCATGGTGATTGGAGCTTTTATTTCCATACCCTTTACACCAGTACCAATTAGCCTGCAAACATTATTTACTTTATTGGCTGGGATGGTTTTGGGAAGCAAGCTTGGGGCTGTTAGCCAGTTATTGTATCTATTTTTAGGAGTGATAGGTCTGCCGGTATTTTCAGGTTTTAGAGGTGGTCCGGGCATATTATTAGGACCAACTGGTGGGTTTTTGATAGGATTTGTAATTGCAGCTTATGTTATTGGCAAATTTATCGAAGCTAAAAAAGAGAGTCGTTTTTTACATTATGTATCAGCAGGATTACTTGGAACATTAATTATTTATTTAATTGGGGCCATACAATTAAGCTTAGTAGCCCAAATAGGGGTTAGGGAATCTATGGTATTAGGTGTTATTCCTTTCTTAATAGGAGATTTGTTTAAAATAATTATAGCAACTTTTATTGCAATAAGGCTAAAATTAGTGGTTACAATACATTAATAGCTATGCTATAATTACATTTGTAAATTTTATTTTTTATTTTTTACACTATCGGGGCGTAGCGCAGCTTGGTTAGCGCGCTTGGTTCGGGACCAAGAGGTCGGAGGTTCAAATCCTCTCGCCCCGACCATCATATTTTTTAAAACATTTTACTCATCAAGGCTCTTCTCAGATAATTAATAATAAAATTTCTTATGAAATTTAAAATAATAGACGTTATTTAGATTTTATAGTTAAAAAGTTTTTTTTGGATATTATATATGGTAATATAATAGATAAGTTAGGAGGTGTTTAATATGAAAGACCAACAAAAAGTTGCAATTTTGGCTGAACAGTTATACGAGGACCAGGAATTATGGTACCCTTACTATCGTTTAATGGAAGCAGGTTATGATGTTAAAATTGTGGCTCCTGAAAAAAAGCTCTACTACAGCAAACATCAATATCCCGTGATAGCGGATTTATCTATAGATGAGGTAAAAGATGAAGATTTTATTGGTGTAGTTGTTCCCGGGGGCTATGCCCCGGATCATTTGAGGCGCCATTCCAGGATTGTCAGCTTTGTGAGAAAAATATATGAAAAAGACGGACTGGTTGCTGCTATCTGCCATGCGGGATGGCTCCTTATATCTGCAGGTATCTTGAACGACAAAGATGCAACTTGCTTTTTTGCCATAAAAGATGATTTAATAAATGCAGGTGCTAATTATCTTGATAAGGAAGTTGTAATAGATGGACACCTGGTAACATCTCGTTCACCAAATGATTTACCTGCCTATTTGCCCGCGATTTTGAAGGTTTTAAAAGAAATTACATAATTTTAAATAAATATTTAATAAAGAATTACCACAGAATACAGGATATATAGATGAAAAAATTGGTATTAATGGTAATGCCCTATGGTATATTATGCCTGCTTGTTTTGTTAATTAGTCTAATATGGTGGCCAGCTGAAGGGGGTTGGGTACAATTAACCAATTCCTGGATAGGATTGTTTTTTGTATGTTCATTTTGTGCGATTTTCTTGTTTCAGGAAGATATTTATCATTTTCTGGAAAAAAATTCTATCATTACTTTTTTTGCCTCTAGCGGCTCTTTGCAAAAAAATAAAAATTTACCCGAGATTGTAAAAGATAATCAGAAATTTCAGGAAATAGTCTCTGGAACAGTAATGGCCTGGATGGAAAAAATAAATTTAGAAAAAGAAGAAAAAAAATTACATGAAGCTGATATTTCCCAGTTTTTAGAGCAATATAAAAATACCAGGCAAGAGAGCATTAAGTGGCTATTCCTTTTTGCCGATAATTTTTTAGTCCAGCATAGTAAGGATTTTTTATATGAAATATATGAGAGACATTATGTGACTGAACAGGTTGTTCAAGAAATAGCAGCTGAGATGGTCATAGATGAAGTAGAATTAGAAACAATCTTAGAAATATTAAGATATTTGAAATTTATTAAGAGACAGGAAGAGGAAGTCATAATCACTGAAACAGGTTCTGCTTATTGTACTTACTTAGAGCAAACTGTTTATAAGAAATAGTTAAAGAATTAAAAAACTATGCAAAATAAGCTCCAATGGCTACAGGTTTTATTTAAATAACTAGAAAATCATTGCTCAATTTATGTAAGCACTATTTAGATTGTGGAAAGCACAATCTAATCTTAATTTATTAAAAGGAAGAATTATTTAATTTTGTAGATGATGAATATTTTACCATTCCTTCATTTTTTCGCCTTTTTGGTTTATACCTATCTATTAGCATTTTTATTGTGGAGAGATCCAAAATCTGTACTTAACAGGGTTTGTGCTATTTTTCTCGGCTGTTTCGCCCTATGGAGCTTTATGCTTATTTTTCTCTATATCCCTGGTACCCTCAAAAATACTGCAATATTATTTGATAATATTGCTTCTATCGGATGGGTAGGGTTGGCCAGTTTCTTTTTATGGTTTGCTCTTATTTATAGTGAAAAGAAAAAAATATTAGAATCTAAAATTTTTTATTTTATTATTTGCATAATACCTTTATTGTTAATCTATAAAAAATGGACTGGTTTTTTAACGGTTGATTATATTGAAGAATTCTGGGGTTGGGCTGGCATCTGGTCCAACACTATATGGCCTAAAATTTTTTATTTTTACTATTTAACTTTTACAGGAATAGGGCTTTATTTTATTTACCAATTTGGTAGAAAAGCCCGGGAATTATTTAAGAAGAAACAGTCACAAATAATCTTCTTTACTGCCTTAATCTCCCTGGTTCTCAGTACACTAATAGAGGTATTATTGCCTGAATTAGGATTAGCTAAACTTCCTTCCCTGGCGAATATTATTACTCTTATCTGGGCAGGTGGCTTAGTTTATGCCATGGTTAAATATAAGTTGATGTCTGTTACGCCGGGCGTCGCTGCCGAAAAAATACTATCAACCATGGCTGATTCTCTACTTTTACTGGATCAAAAGGGGAAAATAGTAACAGCTAATGAGGCTCTTCGAAATATAACCGGGTACACAGAGAATGAAATTAAGGGAAGAACAATAGACTTATTTTTTATGGAAAATGATTTTTGTTGTACACTACTAAGCAAATCATTCAATAGAAACAGTATCTTGAATCATGAGCTTTATCTAAAGACAAAGAATGGTGATAATATTCCTGTCCTTATTTCCAGTTCCACTATAACCAATGAAACCGGTGATCTATCAGGGATAGTTTGTATAATCAGAGATATAACTGACCGAAAACACACTGAAGAGAATTTAAGAAAAAGCCAGGAAGAAGCCACAAGTATGTTTCAAAATAGTCCATTAGCAGGAATATATCATGATGGTAATGGTATTATCCTGGATATAAATTATAGATTCACAAGACTATTTGGCTATTCCCCGGAGGAGATTATAGGTAGAAATATTAATGAAGGTATGATATTTCCGGAAGGTGAAACCGTAAAGGAGAGCAACTATTTAACAAAATTAACTTTGGAAGGTAAAGATATTGAGCATGAGACTATCCGTAAGAAGAAAGATGGTACATTAGTCCCTGTTATTATTACCGTTGCTCCAATTTTAAACCAGCAAGAAAATCAAACCGTTATTGCCTTTTATCAGGATAGAACCAGATACAAACAGGCTTTAGAAAAAATTACCGAGAGTGAAAAAAAATACCATACACTTTTTGATAATATGCCGGCAGCCTATTATCGGTCCGATAAAAATGGTAATTTGCTTATGATGAACCCTGCAGGTGTTAAAATGTTAGGCTTTCAATATCTTTCGGAAGTAATCGGGAAAAATTTAGCAAAAGAACTGTATTATAAACCCGAAGATAGAAAATTGTTTTTAAAAACATTAAGGGAAAACAAAGGAAGCATAAAAGGTTATGAAGTTACTTTAAAAACCAAATACGGGGAGCCCTTGATAGTATCAACTAACAGTCAATACTATTACAATGAAGCTGGAGATATTGAGGGGGTTGAGGGCATCTTTATTGATATCACAGAACGGAAGAAAACAGAAGAAGCCTTTAAAAAAAGCCGCGAGGAATTTGCCAGCCTTTTTGTTAGCAGTCCTGAAGCCCTGGTATATGTTGACGAAAAAAGTAGAGTATTGGATATCAATCCCCGTTTCACAGAACTCTTTGGTTATACTAAAAAAGAATTGAAAGGTAAGAATATTAACAATGGATTAATTCATCCTGAAGAGAGAATAAAAGAAGCCGAGTATCTATATGAAAAATCTTTAGTTTCAAATTATTATAATTATGAAACAATAAGAAAAAGGAAAAATGGGTCTACTCTCCCGGTGAGCGTTTCAAGCTCTACCGTAATAATAGATGGTCAACCTAAAGGTAGGATAGTATCTTATTCAGATATCACTATATCAAAGCACAATGAATTAATCCAACAAGTTTTATATAATATTTCTAAAGCTGCCAATTCTACTATTCCAATTAACCTTCTTTATAAGATGATTCATAAAGAATTAAGTAAACTTATAAATACAAATAACTTCTATATAGCACTTTTAGATAAGGGAAAGATTAATTTCCCATATAATGTGGATGAGCTAAAACATATTCATCATCCCAGGGAAATTGATCACCAATCCCTTATAACTTATATTTTTGAAACCGGGGGACCAGTCTATGTTAATCAGAAAAACATCCGGGAAAATCCAATACTGGAAAAGTACAAAAAATGGTTTGGGAAACAACGCAAAGCATGGTTAGGTGTTCCTTTAAAAATTGAAGAAGAGACAATTGGCGCTGTTGTTGTGCAAAGTTATAATAATCCTGATTGTTATTCTCCCGAAGATATTCGACTATTAGAATTTATTTCATCACAGATATCCATTGCAATTAAGCGAAAACTTGATGAAGAAGCCATTCTGAAGAGTCAGCAAGAATTTCTCACCCTGTTCCGTAGTAACCCGGAGGCGGCTGTCTATACTGATGAGAAAGGAAATGTTATTAATATTAATTCCAGGTTTACTGAACTATTTGGCTATTCTCTTGCGGAAATGAAAGGGAAGAATATTGATTCTGGCTTAATCCAACCTCCTGGGATGATAGAAGAAGCGAAAGAGCTGACCTATAAAGGGATAAGTAAAGACTATGTAGGAGTAGAAACAGTTAGAAAGAAAAAAGACGGTACTTTAATACCGGTTTACATCAGTGGATCCCCGGTAATTGTAAATGATGAACTAAAGGGTACCATTGCGGTATATTATGATATTTCAGAAAGAAAAGAAGCAGAAGAGCAGTTAAAAAAACTATCCCGTATTGATTCCTTAACCGGATGTTATAATCGCAGGTATGGCCTGGAATTAATCGAAAGACAGATAAAATTATCTAATCGCAATCAATCACCACTTTTACTGGCTTTCTTTGATATAGATAATTTTAAGTATATTAATGATAGGTATGGGCATTTGGAGGGAGATGCAGTTTTAAAAATGGTTACCAATTTATTTAAAGAAAACCTGAGAGAAGTAGATATTATTTGCAGGGTAGGAGGAGATGAATTTTTATTACTTTTCCCTGACAGCTCTTTACAGGAAGCTCCTTTAATAAGAGTTCGCTTACTGGATGCACTCTTGCGAGTAAATAGAGAAAAAAATAAGGAATACAAAATACAATTTAGTATAGGGTTTTCTGAATACTCGCCGGATAATCCAGTGAATTTAGATGAACTGATAGCTGTTGCTGATCACCAGATGTATGAAGAAAAAAGAAAAAGAAAAAAGATTTAATTAAATGAATATTTATATTGTCCAGAGTTTTTGTATCAATTATAAATGTTGAAAAATTATACAGTATTATGGAAATCTGTTATTATTTATAAGGAACATAAGGAAGGTTATCAGGCAATTATTTTATACATACCGGAAAGTCTACTATAAGTAAAAAACATACAAGGAGTAAGAAATGAAATATAATACATTGGGAAAATCAGGAATAAAGGTTAGCGAACTGTGTTTTGGTGTTTTGCCAATGGGATCACTTCAAGCTAATATACCGGCAAAAGAAGGAGCAGAAGTAATTTTACAGGGTTTAAATTCCGGAATTAATTTTTTAGATACAGCGCAGGCATATAAGACCTATGCTCATATAAAAGAAGCTTTAAAAGATTATTCAGGAGAAGTAATTATAGCAAGCAAGTCACATGCTACTGAATACAATGAGATAAAAGAAGCAGTTTTAGAGGCATGTCGTGAGATGAATCGTGATTATATTGATATCTTCCATTTACATGCTCCGAGAGAGGATAAGAGTGTTTTTCAAAAAAGGGCTGGAGCCCTATCATGTCTTATAGATTTAAAAAAGGAAGGGGTTATCAGGGCAGTTGGAATTTCCACCCATGCGGTGGAGGTTGTCGATAAGGCGTCTGAGGTTGAAGAAATAGATATAATTTTCCCCATTATTAATCAGGTAGGTTTAGGCATTATCGGGGGAACACCCGAAGATATGATTGAAGCTATCAAAAAAGCACATAGTACTGGCAAAGGTCTTTATGCTATGAAGGCATTAGCTGGTGGTTATTTAATAAAACAGATAGAGGAATCAATAAATTATGTTAGAGAAATTAAGGAAATTGATTCTACCGCTGTTGGAATGATTAATTTGAGAGAATTAATGACGAATCTCAAAATTTTTAATAATATAAAATTAAAGCAGGAAGAATTGGAACAAACAAAAGTTCAGAGGAAAAGACTCTTTATTTCCCGTTTTTGTGAAGGTTGTGGTACTTGTGTTGAGGCATGTCCTAACGGTGCCCTGTCTATCAGAGATGGAAAGGCCTGTGTTGATTATAACTTATGCATTACCTGTGGTTATTGTGTACCGCATTGTCCCGTATTTGCTCTAAGAATTGTCTAAGAGAAGAATATTATTTAAACGTTTTTACTAGATAGTCAATAAATTTAGTTTTTTGGGCTGGATTTGTATATGATACTTTTTTTGTGGTATAAGTATCTCACCAGCAACTTGAGCATTAATAGGCTTTGAAGCCTCAATTAATATATTTTTACCACGCAGAAAAATAACTTCCGGTACATCTTTGTGAGTGCCTTTTATTGCTTTTGGAAAAACCTGCAGACAACGTACTCTGCTCATTTTCTGAATAATCCAGATATCCAGAAGGCTATCATCTATTTCTGCATCAGGGGCAATATTAAACTTTCCTCCTTCCACTTTTCCATTAGCTATTGCTATAAATAAAATATCTTTTTCCATTACCTGGTTATCAACAGTTATCTTTACCTTAAAAGAAGGAATAGGGGATAATAATTTTCTTATAGCAGCGAAAACATAAACATAAGCACTCAATGATTTCCAGTTAGGATGTTCCGTTTTTATCCGGTTTGCCAGTGCTGTTATATCAGCATCAAATCCAATACCACAAACATTTGCAAAGTATGTTTGCTGATTAATATACCCTAAATCTATTTTTTTGGAGTTGCCTTTTTTTATTACCTGACAAGCCTGGTAAATATCATTTGGTATTGCAGTGCTTTTTATAAAATCATTAGCCCAGCCAGCTGGAATTATTCCTAGAGGTGGTTGGTTTTTTGAAGCCATAATTCCGTTTATTATTTCATTAATAGTTCCATCTCCACCAACTGATACAATAAGTTCTGCCCCATTATCTGCTGCATGCTGCGCTAATTGAGTTGCCCCACCCGAGCAGGTGGTATGACTGATATGGTAGGGAATATCTATTTTTTTAAAATTTTCTAAAATTTCCGGAAGTAGTTTTTTTACTTTACCCCCACCAGCAGTTTGGTTAATAATTAATTCAGTTTTCAAGTCTGTCTATCCTTTTTTATGTATGGAAATTTAATAATTTTTGCTAATTTAAATATAAAAATTATAACAGCTATTTAGTAATTATCAAACATTTTTACCATCTGTAAGTAGATAGTAAGATTCCGGTTGACGGCCAAGTATAGCATCAGTATAGGGGACAATTATCTTGTCATTTGCCAGATCAATAGAAATTTTTGCCATACTTGCCATTTCTGAATTTTTAAGACACCCGGCAATAATTTGTCCTGCTGGAGAAGTAACAATACTATGTCCGTTATAAGTATCCTCAATAGAGTTTGGGCATATAATAAAAATTTTGTTTTCAGCGCTTCTTGTCTGGCATATTTTTAATTGTTCGTCCCGGGTAAATTTACAGGGCCAGATAATAATTTGTGCACCTTTTAAAGCCAGTATCCTGGCAATTTCAGGGAAGTACCCCTCATAATCTAACATCATGCCAATATTACCAAGACTTGTTTTATAAACCTCATAGTCATCCTCCCCAGCATTTATTTTATCTTTTTCATTAAATTCAAGATGAGTTTTTTTGTATTTCCCGGTTATTCTTCCTGCTTCGATAAGGAAAATAGTTCTATATTTCTTGTTGTTTTCCTGTTCATGTAAGACAATAGTACAAAGTGTATTCTTGTTTTTTGTCAGAGTCTTTAATAAATCCAAAACTGGCTGGTTTTGGGTTTCAGGAATTTTATTATTCTGGGAGTAGGAAAATATATTTATAGCCTGACTTTTGAGAATTTGAAAAAAATATTCTATTTTTTGCAAATATTTTTTTATATCTGGAGTTTCTTCGATTTGGATTACTGCAGCAAAAGGATATTGTGTAAAATTGCTATCTTTTTTAGATTTATCAGGAGGAAAGGGTAATTCTGACAGGGGCAAAGTAAGGGAATTGTATTTGTCCGGTTTTCTGTCCTGAAAAACATCTATTGAGTTTGATACTTTTTTATTACGGGATTTACTAAGATTTATATCTTTTATTAAAATTTCTTCCTGGTCAGAAGAAGCCATTGCTATAGTCTCTCCGTCAGGTGAGAAAAAAGAACTTTTTCCGCAGTACTGAATTGACTTTTCTTCAATTCCCACCTTGTTAGCGGCAACAATCCAGATTCTGTTTTCTAATGCCCTGGTAGGTAGCATATAGTCAACTTGTGGATTAGACCATAAATTTTTTTCCAGGCCATTGGTAACTAAATTGGTAAGGTCCAGTAATAAATCTGCTTTCTGTAATGCCAGGCAGCGGGGTATTTCCGGGACACGGCCATCGGCACAGACAAATATGCCAATTTTACCTATTTTGGTATCGAAAACAGGATACTTATCATCACTCTGAAACCAGATATTATCAAAATGCCACAAGAATGACTTTCGTGTGCGACCTACTTCTTCTCCCGTGTCATCAATTAGAAAAGCGGAATTATACAATACATTTTCCCCTCTGATATATTCAGGAAGTCCAACAGCGATAAATGTCTGATATTTTTTGGCATATTCTTTAATGTCTGACAGAAATTGCCCGGTTATATCTGCCAGGGTTTGATAATTTTTGATTATATATGGAGATAAGAAATAACAGGGATATGCACATTCAGGAAGCACTATAAGGTCTGGTTTTGATTTTGCTGCCTGCCCTATTAATTGTAATATTTTTTTGTTATTTTCGGCGTGCTTCACAAAGGGCATAGCTTCTAACTGAAGACAGGCGATACGGATATTATTATTTTTCATGATGTTCCTCTATTTAATATTAGTTTTTATTAAACCGGGTTGCAAAACATAACTGTTTGATTTTAAGTATATTATAATCTAATTAGTAGTGATAACAAAATAATTTAATAGCTTGCCCGAAGTGTATTATTAACTGTTGTTTTAAAAGTAGTAAAAAAATGATAAGATTAATTATTAATTAATACAGGATACAATTATGGATTTATTTCAGGGACAGGAAAAGAAAAAAGAAAAATCAGCTCCCCTGGCAGACAGGATGAGACCAAAAAGTCTTGATGGCTTTGTCGGACAGGAAAAAATAATCGGCAAAGGAAAGCCATTAAGAAATGCTATTGAAAAAGATAAATTACAATCGATTATACTTTGGGGACCACCTGGATCAGGTAAAACCACTCTTGCTATGATTATTGCCCAGATGACAAAAAGTCATTTTGTACAATTCAGTGCAGTAACATCAGGTATCCCTGATTTAAAAAAGATGATTACAGATATTCATCAACGCTGGACCTATCATCAACAAAAGACTATCCTTTTTGTAGATGAAATTCACCGGTTTAATAAAACCCAACAAAATGCCTTTCTGCCTTATGTAGAGGATGGGAGTATAATATTGATTGGTGCAACCACAGAAAATCCTTCTTTTGAGGTGATTTCACCCTTATTATCACGTTCCCATGTTTATGTTTTAGAACCCTTGTCTAAAGAAAATCTCTATAATATTCTAAAAAGGGCTTTGCAGGATAAAGAAAACGGATTGGGGAATTTACCCGTAGAGATTGATGATGAAGTAATTAACTTTATTATAAATCTGTCATATGGAGATGGCCGTATCGCTTTAAATATACTTGAATTTGCTGCTACTGCAAATTCTCCTGATACTGGTGGAACTATTAAAATAGAGAAAAAAATGATACAGGAGATTGTCCAAAAAAGCAGTCTTCGTTATGATAAAAGCGGGGAAGAACACTATAATATTATTTCTGCTTTGCATAAAAGTATGCGTGATTCTGACCCGGATGCTGCCTTGTATTGGGCTACCCGCATGATAGAGGCCGGGGAAAACCCGCTTTATATTGCCAGACGACTCATCAGGTTTGCTTCAGAAGATGTGGGAAATGCTGACCCTTCTGCTTTATCAATTGCAGTTTCGGCAATGCAGGCAGTGCATTTTTTAGGTATGCCGGAAGGAGACCTTGCCCTGATTCAAGCTGCAACATACCTGGCCAGTGCCCCAAAAAGCAACGCATTATATAAAGGTCGACAAATAGCCGGTAAAGATATAAAAACATATGGTCATTTGCCCGTGCCATTAGTAATTCGTAATGCACCAACCAGGATGATGAAAGAAATGAATTATGGTAAGGGCTATCAATATGCTCATGATTTTAAAGATGCTGTTGTTGAACAGCAGCATCTACCGGATAAACTAAAAAATAGGAAATATTATTTTCCGACTGAACGGGGATTCGAGAAAGAGATTCGGAGAAGAATGGCACTACTAAGAGAAAAAGGGTCAGAAAAAAATAGAAAAGAAACTTTTTAACAGGGTTTTAGAAAGTGAGAGTAGGATGGAAAAGAGAAAACTAAGAGTAGGGGTATTGTTCGGGGGTAAATCGGGAGAGCATGAAGTATCGTTTTGCTCTGCCTCTTCTATTATAGAAGCAATGGATAGAGAAAAATATGAAATTGTGCCAATAGGGATTACTAAAAATGGGTGTTGGTTATCCCCCCAGGAAAGTGCTATTGCTTTACAAACTGGCAAAATAGAGGGGAACAGCAGGATTGCCTGGAAAGGTGAGCCAGATAACGAACAATTACTCGTGATAGCTAGAGAAAATGATGGAACCAAGTATTTTCCTCTGGGAAAATTAGATGTTATTTTTCCGGCTTTGCATGGTCCATTCGGGGAAGATGGTACAGTACAAGGATTGTTAGAATTAATTAATATTCCTTATGTAGGCTCCGGAGTTGCTGCTTCTGCGGTTGCTATGGATAAAGAATTAATGAAAAAAATATTTCAGCAACATGCTCTTCCACAGACTAAGTGGCTTGCCTTGAAACGAAAAAGGTGGATATCAGAGAAACAAAAAGTATTAGATGAAATAAATAATCAATTTTCTTATCCCATATTTACCAAACCTACCAATCTTGGTTCCAGTGTTGGAATTACCAGGGTGATGAAAAGGCAGGAGCTGGAAAATGCAATTGATATAGCCACTTTCTATGATCGTAAGATTCTTATTGAAAAAGGAATAGAAAACGCCCTGGAGGTTGAGTGCAGTATTCTTGGAAATGATGAACCGGATACTTCTCTAGTTGGAGAAATAATACCTGCCGGAGAATATTATGATTATCATTCCAAGTATATCGACAAAGGTACCAGGTTGATTATTCCTGCCAGGGTGCCGGAAAATATCGCAAAAGAAGTGCAGAGAATAGCAAAAATCGCTTATCTGGCAATTGATGCGGCGGGTTTATCCCGGGTTGATTTTTTCATTCAGAGAAATAATAATAACTATAAGATTTATCTTAATGAAATAAATACTATGCCCGGATTTACTCGCTCCAGCATGTATCCAAAATTATGGGAAAAAAGCGGAATAGGTTTTTCTGAGTTAATTGATAGATTAATAAAATTGTCTTTGGAAAGATTTAGTGATAAGCTGTCTAACAGGACAGATTACCCTTCTGAAATTTTAGAATAGAAAATATTTATTTTTTTTGTCTAAAAAATTTCAAATAGGGAATAACTATAGTAGGGTAGAATAAAGAAGTTTAGCAGACTAATAATAAATTAAAATACAGACAGGATTTTAGAGGTTGAAAAAGGCAAACTATTCGAAAGGATAGGGCGCAAAGTTATGGGTCTAAGGCACAGAGTGCTAAGACTGCCAGACTACCGACTTCTTTTTCTTTTAAAATAAAATAAAAAATATAAAATAAGCAAGGTTGAAAAAGGCAAACTATTCGAAAGGATAGGGCGCAAAGTTATGGGCCTAAAGTCAAAAGACTATGGCTGCCAGATTGCCACCTTTTTTCATTTTGGCCCAAACCGCCGACCTTTTCAACTTAGTATAAGGAGAGTAAATAATATGAAAGTTTGGGCAAAGTTAATTAATGCAGGTAAAATTCTATTAATTATCAGTGCAGTCTTTTTTCTAACATCTTGTAGCTCCATTATGCCTGAGATAGCAATTGAAGAGCAGGGAAATATTCCCGACGATAGCTTTGTATCAGAAATTGAAAATAAGGCCAAAATAAGTTCTATATATTTAGATGTTCCCTACCAGAAATATGCAGGAACTAATTGGTGTTTACCTGCATCTGCTTCGATGACATTAAACTTCTTTGGTTTACAGGTAAGCCAGCAAGAATTAGCAACAAAAATTATTAAACCCGATGGCTTGGGAGATATTTATAAAATGGTGAGATTTGCCAGAGATTTAGGTTTTGATGCAACCTTCACAGTACTGACTATAGAAGAAATTGAAGAATACTTATCTAACAATATTCCATTGATAGCAATTCAAGAATACAAACAGAATAATCCATTGGCTCATGCTCGTGTCTTAATTGGTTTTGATATTGAGAAAAAAGAGATTATCAGTAATGACCCAACAATAGGGAAAAATTATACCATGTCTTATGATGCATTTATGGATTTAAATTTAACATCAAACCCAAAATATTGTATGACCATTGTTATAACCCCAAACTATGTTTAGAGGAAATTTAGAAAAGGGAAAGAGGTATGAAGAATGAATATTATGAGAAATAATTATGACTACTGTGAAATATCAGAAAACCAGGGAGAGTATCTGGTGGAATATGGTTATCAGTCCTATGATGGGAAGATTATATCTCCCCCAATTAAAATAGGAGACAGGAGTTTTTCTACAGAAAAAAAGGCTTTAAGGTATGCCAAAAAAATAACTGCAAAGGAATGTATTAAACTCGAAAAATAATTGTTAAAAGCTATTTAATTTGTATTTTGTAAAAACCATAAATGACTAACCGAAAAATATAATTTTATAATCTAAAGAACTCTCTAGTGGTAAAACCAGGAGAGTTCTTTTTTTATGACAACTCTATTAACTATTTTGACAGCCTTTTATCCTGGTGTTATGATTAATGTTAAAAGTAATATTTAGAAAAAGGTGAAATATGTCCCATTTAGTCCGATTTAGTGTTTCCCTGGAAGAAGAGCTACTGAAGAGGTTTGATAATCATATTAATCAACAAAGATATAAAAACCGCTCTGAAGCTTTAAGAGATTTGATACGGGAAGAATTGGTAGCTGGTGAGTGGCGAAAAAATGAAAGAGTTGCCGGCACTATAACACTGGTTTATGACCATCATAAAAGAGGCTTAGTTCAAAGATTAACTACTTTACAACACGAATATCATAATATTATTATCTCGACTCAGCATATTCACCTGGATCATGATAATTGTCTCGAAGTAATTATTGTGCAGGGAAAATCCCATGCCCTGGACCAACTTGCCAGTAAATTAAAAGCGATTAAGGGAGTTAAGTATGGCAATCTGGCCATGGCTACCTGTGGCAGAGAATTGGTGTAGCTTTTATTTATTTGCGGAAGAATTTAAGATAAGACTGGAGAAATTATGAATATTGGTATTTTAGGCTTACCCTTAACTGGTAAAACGACTTTGTTTAATCTTTTAACGAGTCAGCAAAAGCAGACAAGTTCTTTTACTTCCCGAAAAATGAAAAACATCGGTATTGCAAAAGTTGCCGATGAACGAGTTGATTATCTAAGTTCAGCGTATCAACCCAAAAAGACTACTTATGCAACTATTGAAGTTATTGATATTCCAGGCATTTCACCGGATATGCCTAACAAAGAAAAACAAGGTGTTTTTAATCAAATACAAAGTACTGATGCCCTTTTAATGATTGTTCGGGTTTTTCAAGACTCGCTGGTTCCCGGGAACACCGACCCGCTTTCTCAAGCAGAATCTTTAGTTTACGAAATTCTTTTAAGAGATTTAGAAATAACAGAGAATCGAATAAACCGTCTTAATCAATCTAAAAGAAAACTAACCCACCAGGAGGAAATAGAAAAACAACTCTTAGATAAATGTTATTCCCATTTAAGTGATGACCAGCTCTTAATTACCAGGACTTTTACAGAAGAAGAATTAAAATTGTTGAGTGGTTTTGGATTATTTACCCTGAAACCGGTTATTGTTGCGATAAATCTTGATGAAGAACAATTGCGAAACAATAAATTCCCGAATCAAGATAAATTTAACAAGTTCATTAAGGATCATGTAATGGCAAGTATTCCCATCTGTGGCAGAATGGAAATGGAAATTAATGAATTAACAGAAGAGGAGAAAAGATTATTTTTAGAGGATTTAGGCCTCCAGGAGACAGGAATCCAGAGATTATCAAATGTTCTCTATCAACATCTGGGATTGATATCATTTTTTACAATTGGTAAAGATGAAGTAAAAGCCTGGACTATAAATAAGAGCATGAAAGCAGTTAAAGCAGCAGGAAAAATTCACAGTGATATTGAACGAGGCTTTATCCGGGCAGAGGTTGTTCGTTTTGAAGATTTTAAACAATTAGGTTCAATGCAAAAAGTAAAAGAAAAAGGGTTATTAAAAGTAGAAGGAAAAGATACTATTATCGAAGATGGTGATATTATTAATTTTAGATTTAATGTCTAACTTTAAAAGATATTGCTTTACTAATATTTTTACTTTTTTAGATTGCTTTAGAAGTTTCATCTAGTTTATTTATTAAACAAAATGCAGTAATAAGGGAAAGGAGGTTTGAAGGGAATTACCCAGAAATATTATAATGTCTGAAATAGAACAGGAACAAGTAAAAAAAGTCAGCGAGTTAATAAAAAGTTCAAAATATACCGTTTGCTTAACAGGAGCAGGAGTAAGCACTGCGTCCGGGATTCCTGATTTCCGTACACCGGGCAAGGGGTTATGGTCGAAAGTGAATCCAATAGAGGTAACCAGTATTCAGGCTTTTCAGGAAAATCCTGCTCGCTTTTATCAATTCTATCGCCCCAGGATAGAAGAATTACAGAAGGTATCTCCAAATGAAGGACATCATGCACTGGCTAAATTAGAAGATGCAGGGTATTTGCATTTTTTAGTAACCCAAAATATAGACAATTTACATCAAAGAGCAGGCTCTAAGCATGTGCTGGAGATTCATGGTAACCTGAATCAAGCCATCTGTTATAAGTGTGGAAAGAAAATTTCCTCGCAAATACTACTTACCAAAATTGATGAAAATGAAGATAATATACCATATTGCCAGTGTGGCGGCGTTTTTAAGCCAGATGTAATATTGTTTGGTGAAACACTTGCCAACCTTAATGAAGCAATTGATGAGGCTAACAAAGCTGAGTTATTCCTGGCAGTTGGCTCCTCATTGCAGGTATCTCCTGCTAATTTACTACCGGAATATAGCCTATCCCAAAAAGGGGAATTAGTTATTATTAATTATATGGAAACTCATCTAGATCAAAAAGCCACTGTTGTTGTCCATCAGGATGTTAGTCTATATTTAACAGAATTATGTAAATATTTAGAGATAATATAATTTTTCGAAAGGGAGAGTTATATGAGCAATTCTGAAATCATTGTTTTTATTGTATCTTTTCTGGCCTTTGTTATTAGTTTATTTGTTATTTGGCTAGCAATTATGTTTTATAGGTATTGGACCCAATTATCTTTATTGGTTAATGAAATGTCCAGAGGATTGGATATAACCACCAGCCGATTGGAGAAGATTTCGGCCCTGTTGTATGGAGAAAAAATATCTATTCCCGAAAAACAAAAAGACGATCCAAAAGCAGACATTAACCTTCTGAAAAAGAAAGAGGAGAAAGAATGATGAATAATATTACTGTTTTTGGACAATCACTACTATTATCAGCTGGCGGCTTTGTTCTGCTGGGATTATGTCTGGGGATTGTTTTTTATTCCTGGTCATTGCAGCTATTTAAGAAACTTAATGCCCAGATTAATAAAATGAAACAAAATATTGACAGTCTGGAAATCTTATCGCAGTTTGTCTATGAAACATCCTATCAGGATATAAAAAAAATTGGCATAAAAGATAGGCAAAATGAAAAAATTGCCCAGAATACTAATATTAAAGAAGATATTTTAGAAGAAATAAAAGGTGACATCCAAAATATAATCCAAAAACAAACTGAAATTTCCAAAAAATTTGAACAAAAAGCAAAGGAAGAGTCCTATCAAAAAGAAGATTATTTTTCACTAGATACGGGAGCAGAGCAATTCTTATCTGAAGAGGAAAAAACAAAGTATCAAAATATTAGTAAATTGCTCTTGAAAAATCTTCAGGATTTATTAAAAGAAAAAGAACAGGTTGCTGCTCAAGAACTTGTCTATACTATGCCTGAAGATTATTCATTGGCTGATATATATCGCACTCTGGAATTAATGAAAGAAAAAAAACAAATTGACTGGTCAGACAGGAATATAAGTCCACAATCATACATAGAATTAAGTAGCTAAAATAGATATTTACAATCAGTATTGTTTAATTGGATAATTCTGGATAATATTTGTCAACATTTATAGCTTTCCTTCTAAGAAATATAACTTTCTATAAGTCTTTCTTTTCTATATTTTCCTGTTGCTATTGAAATTGAACTTTGATAGAATATGTGATTATCGTTAATTCCCATGTTATTACTAAAATAAGATGGGCTCCAATAGTCCAGTGTAGAAAGGGAGCATTATGTTATTAAACAATATTATAGATGCAATTGGAAATACACCGCTATTAAAGTTAAATAAGATAACCTCAGGAAATGTATTTGCCAAGGCAGAATTCTTAAACCCGGGGGGTAGTATTAAAGATCGGGTAGCAAAATATATTATCGAAGAAGCTGAAAGAGAACAAAAATTAAAGCCAGGAATGACCATTATTGAGTCTACTTCTGGCAATACTGGAATAGGATTAACCCTTATTGGGGTACAAAAAGGTTATGAAGTTATTTGTGTGATGCCAGAAAATATGAGCGAGGAACGGAAAAAAATTATTCAAGCCTTTGGTGGTAAGATAATAGCTACTCCTGCCAAAGAAAGTTTAACCGGTTCTATTAAAAAAATGAAGGAAATCACTAAGCAGGAACCGGAGAGATATTTTATTACAGATCAGTTTGTCAACCCCAAAAACCCGGAAACACATTATAAAATATTAGGTCCGGAAATATGGGAAGACACTAACGGGGAGATTGATGTCTTTGTTGCAGGTGTAGGCAGTGGTGGAACACTGCAGGGGATGGGTAAGTTTTTGAAAGAAAAGAGCCCATCTATTAAAATTGTAGCCGTAGAACCAAAAAATAGTGCCGCTCTACTTGGAAAAGAGCCGGGCTTACATCAGATTCAGGGTATCGGTGATGGTTTTATTCCTGGAGTTCTGGATGTGAATATTGTTGATTATGTAATCACAGTATCTGATGAAGAAGCTATCGAGACTACCAGATTGTTATCATTGCAAGAAGGTTTGCTGGTGGGGACCTCTTCAGGAGCTAATGTGTTTACTGCTTTACATCTGGATAATGGGAAAAATCGAATTATTACTGTCTTGCCTGATCGGGCAGAAAGATATTTTAGTACTGCTCTATTGTAATAAAATGAAGTAACTATGCTAAATCGCTTTTACTGTATTACGCCCATGCTAAAAATATAAAATATACTAAGTGAAACAATAAGAAAAATGGTATTTTTGTAATATTGGTTTAGTGACAATAAATATATAACTTAATTTTATATAAATGGATACTATCTTTAAGATTTTTTAAATACCGTCAGACGATTTAGCTGGACAGTAATGACAGAGCCTATGACCATTAATATACCCAGTAATTTTAATCCCACCAGTTGTTCATTAAAGAAGATATAGGATACTATAACTGCCACCACAACTTCAACAGTACTGATAATCCCAGCTTTTGATGCTTCTATGCCCATTGATAACCCGCCAATATAGAATAGGTAGGCAAAAATAGTAGCAATAATACTGAGAGAAAATGCATAAAACCAAATAATTAGACCAGTGCCTTCTTGAAAAAGAATTAATGGTTGCGAGAAGGGCAGGTAAAATAGCAAGCCAAATCCGATAGAATAAAATACAATAGTATAGTGATGGCATTTATTAGAAATCGGTTTGCTAAGAATAGTCAGAGAAGCAAAAGTCAAACCAGCTGCCAAACCCATCAATATTCCTGTTGAGTTTAGTTCAATATTTTCCCAGGAACCCCCCGTAACAGTTAAAAAACATCCTGCAACACATAATAAAAGTGCTGCGATTTTATTAGCAGTAAATAATTCTTGAAAGAAAATCCTTGCCATGATGGCGATAAATATAGGCGCAGTATATAACAATGTAACTGCAGTAGCAATTGAGGTTATTCTGATAGCAGTAAAATAGCTAATATTAAAAAGACATTGACTGATTAAGCCAATAGCAATAACATATTTTAGTATTTCCCGTTCAATTTTTAATTTTGACCTGTCTGTAAAATAAAGATATAAAAATAGAACAATAAAAGCAAAGAACATTCTCCAGAAGATAATTGTAGAAAGAGGAAGCTGAGCATCTAATAATTTTTTTACAAAGAAACCAACCAAACCCCAGAGACACCCGGCTGTAGCAATCATAAGATAACCTTTTGTTTTTTTATGCAAGGTTGACCCCTTAATTAGAGCGTTTAAATGTATTATTACATAACTTGCTATTATAGAGTAAAACATAGATTATTTCAAAAATAATTTTAGAAATAATCGTAAATATTAATTTTCTTTTTCTCGATTTGGCTTGCAAAATATCTTGTATTGACTTAATATTTGTTTTGGGTAGTCTTGAATTTATCTTCTTGATTATTTTAACTATTTTCATCGATTATAAATTTTTTAATTTTCTATATTAAGAGATTAAATAAATTTTACAGAATGGTTTGATTTTTGAAAGGAGTAAGATTTGAAGTATATTGATAGCCAATCTCATAATCCTTATTTTAATTTAGCCCTGGAAGAGTATATTTTGAAGAATAAAAACATTAAAGATGATATTGTTTTTCTCTGGCAAAATACACCAACTATTGTAGTAGGGAATAATCAAAATACCATAGAAGAAATCAATGTTCCATTTGTTAATGAAAAAAAAATCAAGGTGGTGCGCAGACTCTCAGGAGGAGGGGCAGTATATCAGGATTTAGGAAATTTGAATTTTACTTTCCTGAAACGTTTGAGTAAACCTTCAAATTTGGATATTAAAAAATTTGCCCTACCAGTTGTGGAAGCGCTGAAAAAGCTAGGTGTTCCTGCCGAGTTAACCGGACGTAATGATATAAGTGTTGAAGATAAAAAAATATCTGGAAATGCACAACGACTTTTCAGAAATAAGCTTCTTCATCACGGGACCCTGCTCTTTGATACAGATCTAGAAATAATGGCCAAGGTGCTCCAGGTTGGAGTTGACAAAATTCAATCAAAGGGAATTAAATCAATACGTAGTCGTGTTACCAATATCAAGTCCTATTTTAACAGACAAATTATGATTGAAGAATTCCGGGGAGCTATTTTAAGCGAATTATTTCAGGGAGAAAGGATTAATCACTATCTTTTGACTGAAGAAGATTTAGTCCAAATAAATAAATTGGTAGATACTAAATATAGTACCTGGGAATGGAATTTTGGTTATTCTCCTTCCTATAGCATCAAGAATGCCCGTAGATTCCCCGCCGGAAAGGTAGAACTATTTATTGATATAGAAAAGGGAATGATAAAGAACTGTGAAATATTTGGAGATTTTTTGTCATTATGCGATATCTCTGAGGTTGAAAAGGCATTACGAAATAAGCGTTATGAATCAGAAACTATAGAGAAGACCCTGTCCCGGTTCAATCTTAAATATTATTTCGGAGATATAACATTACCAGAAATAATGACAGTTTTCTTCGGATAATCAATTTTATTTAACCATAAAACCTAACTTTAAAGAAAATGGTTTTCCCATAAAATGATTAAAATAAGTATAGATGACATATTTTATACCAGAAAAAATTAATACCCCTTTTGGAGGTTCTAAAAACCACCCGCTTTGTGGGCGCAATATTTACTGAACCAAGTAAATATATAATATTGTCGTTATATTAATAATTGTATTCTGGCATTATTAAATTATTTTTTGAAAAAATAGGCTGATTTGGGTATAATTGAGAAGTTCATTTATAAATAGAATAAAAATTCTTCGAGGTGTTTGCTCTAAGGGCAAGGTCTATGAGAAGCATCCGTTAGGTTCATTAAGAAATTTTTGAGCCCCCCGTATTGGAAAGAAGAAAAAAATCCTGTACGGTAATACCATACAGGATTTTTTATTATATTATCTTTAAAAGAGTAATATATTTTTTATAAAAAAAGTATTCTAAATACAAGATTATAATGAAAACAAGGAGTTTCAGGGGACACTTCCCCTGATGATATATGGTTGAACCATTGTTTAAAGTCAGAACAATTGAGGAAAGTCTGAAGATTTTTCGACAATCTTTTGATTTTGCCACATTTTTTGAAAACCGTGCAGAGCAGATAGAGCTTATCCATGCTTATGGAAGGGTGTTGGCGGAAGATATTGTTTCTGCTGAGAATATACCCGGGTTTAACCGATCAACTATGGATGGATATGCAGTTAAAGCCAGTGATACTTTTGGAGCAAGCAACAATTTGCCTGCTTATCTTGATTTGATTGGTGAGATAAAGATGTCAGAAAAGCCTTCTTGTCAATTGCAGGTTGGACAGGCTGTCAGGATTTCAACTGGGGGGATGCTGCCAGAAGGGGCTGATTCAGTAGTTATGCTAGAGTATACTGAAAACCTAAGCCCCACAATGATTGAAATAAGCCATTCAGTAGCTCCCTGGGAAAATGTGTTGCGAGAAGATGAAGATATCAAGAAAAATGAAAGAGTTTTAGGGAAAGGTCAGTACCTGAGACCACAGGATATCGGCTTGCTGGCAGCTCTGGGATGGGTAAAAATCAAAGTTTTCAAGAAATTGGTTATTGCGATTATTTCCACTGGTGATGAAATTATTCCCATAAATCGCAAACCAGAACCAGGCCAGGTTCGTGACATTAATGCTTTTGCACTTGGCGCGGCAGTTAAACAAATAGATTGTATCCCATATTATGCCGGTATTGTTAAGGATAATGAAGAGATATTGAAAAGTGAACTTCAGAAATGCCTGGAAAATCCTGAGCTCGACTTGGTCTTAATTTCCGGCGGCAGTTCAGTAGGTGTAAGAGATTATACCTTAGAGGTATTAGATAACCTCGGTTCACCAGGTATCCTGGTTCATGGCTTAGCCTTAAAACCCGGGAAACCTACTATTATTTCTTTAAATAAACAAAAATTATTTATTGGTTTGCCCGGACACCCTGTTTCTGCCATGATGGTTTTTGATAATGTGGTAAGAAAAATAATATTTGACTTAAAAGGTGAAATATTTCATTTTGGGCAAAAAAATACAATTGATGCCTTGCTGGAAAGCAATGTGTTTTCAGATGCCGGGAGAGAAGAATATGTAAGGGTGATGCTTAAAAATAAAAATGGGCAACTATGGGCAATTCCGGTATTAGGTAAGTCTGGAATGATTTCTTCTCTGGCTACAGCAGATGGTTATATTACCATCAGACTCAATCAGGAAGGACTATATCAGGGTGAAAAGGTTAGTGTAACCTTATTTGCATAGTATTGAAATATCATCAATCAAGGGGATTTATTAAAAAATAATGAAACGAAATATTTATCTAAGTAAAATATCTTTAGAGGAAGCAAAGCAAAAAATTGAAAAAGCGGTCACTGAAGGACTAATCAGATTAAATACAAAACATGAAACGCTTCCGATAGAATTATCACTTGCTCGAGTTACCTCAGAAGCTGTTTTTGCCAGAAGGTCTTCTTTGCACTATACTGCCTCAGCCATGGATGGAATAGCTGTACATTTCCGCAGCACAGAAAATGCTTCCGAAAAAAATCCAATTATTTTAACAAATATGAAAGATTTTTTATATGTTAATACCGGAAATCCTTTGCCAGAAGAGTTTGATGCGGTAATAAAAATAGAAGACGTGATTCCGGTTCAAGGGGATAATAATCTGCAAAATCAAAGAGATGAATTCGCGCAACTGAAAATTTTTCAATCTGTTTCTCCCGGTACAAATGTCCGTAATGTAGGGGAAGATATCGTTACTCACCAGCTAATATTGACTGCTAACCGTAAAATAAGGCCAGTAGATATAGGGGCTTTAATGGCAGGCGGAATAGCAGAAATACAAGTTTGGAAGAAGCCTCGTGTGGCCATTATACCCACTGGAGAAGAATTAGTCGGACTTGATGATAAAGATATAAAAGCAGGGGATATTCTGGATTTTAATTCCAGAATGCTGTCAAATTCGGTTGTTCAATGGGGTGGAGAGCCTGTTATATATCCGATTGTACGTGATATTAAGGAAGAATTGAAAAAGACATTGCAGTCAGCAGTAGAAGAGAATGACATAGTAACAGTAATTGCAGGAACTTCGGCAGGGAGTAAGGACTTTACCGCAAAAGCACTGGCTGATATTGGAGAAATACTATTTCATGGAATATCTATAATGCCGGGAAAACCAACATTAGCAGGAATAGCAAAAGGTGTACCTGTTATTGGTTTGCCTGGATACCCAGTATCTTATTTAATTGCAGCCTGGGAGTTTGTTTTACCCTTAATCTATAAAAACTTAAGATTACCTATTCCAAAAAGAAACAAAACTAAGACATTAATGGCAAAAAAAGTAGTATCAAGGCTGGGAAATGAAGAATTCCTGCGGGTAAAGTTAGCCAGGATTGATGATAATGTAATGGCATATCCACTAAGCCGTGGAGCAGGGGTTATTTCTTCACTGGTAGAAGCTGATGCACTTATCAGGATACCATCTCTCAGCGAAGGTTTAAGTTTAAAAGAAGAAACTGAAGCAGAATTATTAGAGAATAATTCTAATATAGATAATACAATAATTATTATTGGAAGTCATGATCTTATATTAGATGTTTTAAAAAATGAACTGCAAACCAATTCACCAGAATTTCGCCTGGCATCTTTTCACACTGGAAGCATGGGAGGGTTATTAGCATTAAAGCAGGGAATTACCCATCTGGCAACTTCTCATCTTCTGGATGTAGAAAGCGGAGAATATAATTTCCCCTATCTTGAGCGCATTTTAGCTCATCATAAGCTGGTGGTAGTAAACATGGCTTACAGACAGCAAGGTTTTATGGTACCAAAAGGCAATCCTAAAAAAATATTAGAAATAAAAGATTTAACAAGAGATGATGTTTGCTATATTAACCGACAAAAAGGTTCGGGAACCAGGGTTCTTTTAGATTATTTACTTAAACAGAAAGATATCAATCCTGCTACAATACGGGGATACAACCAGGAGGAATTTACCCATCTGATGTTGGCTTCTGCAGTTGTCAACAAAAGGGCAGATGCAGGTTTAGGAATTTTTTCAGCTGCTAAAGCATTTAACCTGGACTTTGTACCTCTAATTAAAGAGCGTTATGATTTAATAATTCCTGAAAGATATTTTAATAGCCGGAAAATAGAGAAAATATTAGAAATAATAAAAACAGATAATTTCAAAAAGCAGGTTGAGGTGCTTGGAGGGTATGATTTAAGCCATTGTGGCGAGGTACTGAAGAAATGAAAAAATTAATTGACGCATACGGAAGAAAAATTAGCTATTTACGAATTTCTTTAACAGATCGCTGTAATTTTAGATGTATCTATTGCTCTCCTACAGCTCAAGATTTTTGTTTTATCAAACATCAGAATATTCTCCGTTTTGAAGAAATACTGGAAATTACCCGAGTCGCTGTTAAAATGGGTATGTATAAAATAAGATTAACTGGAGGCGAACCACTGGTAAGAAAAGGGGTTGTTGATTTTATAAGAAATTTAAAAGCCATTAAAGGATTGGAAGATATTTCAATGACTACCAACGGGTACTATTTGAGTGATATGGCTGAAGATTTAAAAGAGGCTGGTTTAAATCGTGTTAATATTAGTCTTGATTCCCTCCGGAGAGAGAAATTTAAGATAATTACCGGTTTTGATGGTCTGGAAAGAGTCTTGCAAGCAATTGATACTTCTTTAGAATTGGGTTTAGAACCTGTCAAAATTAATGTAGTGTTATTAAAGGGTATTAATGATGATGAAGTGGAAAATTTTATCCTATTAACTTTTGATAAACCATTATATGTTAGATTCATTGAGCTGATGCCAACAAACCATGAGCTTACCCAAATAAATCAGGGGTATTTTGTCTCAGCTAACAATATAAAAGAAAAAATGAAAATAAAGTTTTCTGATTTAAAACCGGTTTCTATTGAAAAAGGCTATGGACCGGCAGTTTATTATCAATTACCTGGAGCTAAAGGCATGGTCGGCTTTATTACAGCAGTTAGCCAGCATTTTTGTGCCAGATGCAATCGGATTCGATTGACTGCTGAAGGGAAGATAAGGCCCTGCTTATTTAATTCCCGGGAAATAGAACTAAGGGATAAATTAAGACAGATTCCTGTGCATGAACAGGAAGCAAGAGAAAAGGCTATTCAACTTTGCTTAGAAGAAGCAATAAAAATTAAGCCATTTCGCCATCATATAGGAAATAAAAATCTTACTGAATTTGATATGTCAAAAATAGGAGGATAAAAAAATGAATAATGAAAAATCACTTTCTCACTTAAATGAAAAAGGCAGAGCCCGCATGGTTAATGTAGGTGATAAAGATGATACCCATAGGATAGCTATTGCTGAAGGTGAAGTTAAAATGGAACCAGAAACACTTGCCTTAATCAAAGACAAAAAAATTGCCAAGGGAGATGTTCTGGGAATTGCCCAGGTGGCAGGAATTATGGCTGCCAAGGAAACAAGCCGTATGATTCCTCTGTGCCACCCCTTAATTCTCAACAATGTGGATATGGATTTTTATTTTATGGATGAAAAAAATAGCATCCTGATTCGTTCCATTGTAATGACCACCGGCAAGACAGGGGTAGAAATGGAAGCCCTACATGCTGTTTCAGTGGCAGCTCTTACTATCTATGACATTTGTAAGGCAGTAGAACGAGGGATTGAAATCACTCACATTCATCTGGTAGAAAAAGATGGAGGTAAAAGCGGGCATTATCAGGGTAAATCATATCTTATAAATAACGAGGAAGATAAGAAAGATCATGACTTTGAAGGGGAAACAATAAATGAACAATAAACTAGGAACCGTACTGGCGGTTTGTCTTGGAGACAGTCGAAAAATTCCCAAAAAACAGGTTACTGAAATTAATTTGATTAAAGATTTTGGAATTAAAGGAGATGTTCATGCTGGCAGAGATCACAAGCAGGTTAGTCTTCTTGACCTGGTAAGCCTGGAAAAAAACAGGAAAGAAGGATATAAGCTGAATTATGGAGACCTGTTTGAGAATATAATTTTTCAAGGAATCGCTAATTTGTACCGATACCCTGTCGGTACTCTAATTAAGATTGGAGAAAAGGTTATTCTTCAAATTACCCAGATTGGAAAAGACCATGATGTTGATATTGAAGTTCATGGCCAGAAAGTTCGCTCTATCATGCCCGAAGAAGGCATTTTTACTCAAGTAGTTGAGGGAGGTACTGTCCAGGCTGGAGATGCTATTGAGGTGATAACAGAATATGATTAAAGTTGCGATAATTACCATAAGTGATAAAGGTGCCAGCGGCCAGAGAGAGGATGTTAGCAGCGAAGCCATCAAATCAACCCTGAAAAAAATTGAAGCACAGGTTATTGGTTACCAAATTGTACCGGATGAAGTTGATTTAATCCAAGGTGCAATTGTCAATGCAGTTGAAGAGCTAAAAGCCGATCTGGTTCTTACTACTGGAGGAACAGGATTAGCGGCCAGGGATGTAACCCCAGAGGCAACTATGGCAGTTATCGACAAATTAGTACCTGGTATTAGCGAGGTAATCCGTATGGAAAGTTTTAAAAAGACACCAATGGCAGTGTTGTCGCGGGCAATTGCAGGTATTCGAAAAAAGAGTTTAATTATCAATCTTCCAGGAAGCCCCAAAGGTGTTCGGGAATCGCTGAGTGTTGTTTTAGAAGCACTCCCTCATGGTATTGCTATCTTAAAAGGAGAAGCATCCGAGTGTGGCAAAGAATAGTTTTACTTTCTTGCGATTTTTGCAAAATCCATTATAATTAGTGTAAATTTTAATTTCAGAAAGTTTTAAAGGTCAACAATGCTTTTATCTTTTTTATTAAAAACAGTGATTATTTCTCTTTCGGGAGTCATGGCCCCGGGCCCTATAACTGCTGTGACCGTAAGCAAGGGCACTCAACAGCCACATTCCGGTGCCATGATTGCCCTGGGACATGGTATGGTTGAACTGCCATTAATGTTATTGATACTAATCGGTTTTGGCCAGTTTCTGGAAATTACCTGGGTGAAGGTTTTCATAGGTATTGTAGGAGGATTATTCTTATTTAAGATGGGTGTCGGCCTATTAAAAAGTATTTCTAATACCCAAATTAATCAAGTCCATCAGCAGTATACGCCCTTGCAGGCCGGCGTGGTGTTAACCATTGCTAATCCCTATTTTTTAATTTGGTGGGTTACCGTTGGTGCTATGTTAATTACTGGAGCTTATCAGTTTTGTTTATGGGGATTGGTTGCTTTTTTTATGGTTCATTGGAGTTGTGACTTTTTATGGCTGTATTTCCTTTCATCATTATCTTTTAAAGGTGGCCAATTTTTTGGCAAGAGATTGCAACAGATTATTTTTGCTTTTTGTGGTGTATTTCTTTTGTTTTTCAGTGGTAAATTTATTTATGATGCAATGGTTATATTCTTTTAAATAATATATTAAAATTGGTGGAAAAATAGATTATTCAGAGTAAGGCAGAGAGTATTTCTCTTAACCTAATTAGTGGACCGGTATAATCCGGATCAGTCCTGTTTTTCTTTATAGTAAAATTAAACCTGATTTTGTTACTGATTGCCCGCAATTGACTTTTATATTGAATGCTATCAGTAGTTAAAAAGGTTTTCATTCCTAAGTTCCCTACTACCATATCATTTACCGGGTCATCTCCAACCATCAGGCAATTCTCCGGCTTTTCATTTATTTTGTGGCATATTTCTTGATAATATTCTAGTCTTGGCTTACAAAAATGCATATTTTCCATATGGGTAATCAGATTAACCTGCTCTTTTTTTATACCAGCCCATTCCATTCTTTTCTCCATTGCTATACATGGCCAGAATGGATTGGAGGCAATGACAATTTTCACATTATTTTTGGAAAGAAAAGAAAATATTTCAGACACACCTTTATTTACTTTGACAAAAGATTTTAACTGGTCAAATTCGTTTTTATAGAATCTAATAAAACGTTGCCAGATTTCCTCAGTTTGATTTCCAAATTTTTGAGTAAATCTCTGTTTAAAAATTTCTTGATTAGTAATTTCCCCATTGTTATGCAAAACAGACTTAGTGGCAGATAATACCATTTGCCATAAGACCTGTGGAGATGCAATATCGGACATTATGGGAGCAATCTTTTTTATATATGCCTTAAAAAATTTAGCCTCATCGAAAAGGATAAGCGTGTTATCAAGATCAAACAGGATTGTTTTTGTCATTATTTGTGTCCTCCTGTAAAATATTATTATAACAGTTTTGTTAATTTTTTCCAGAATATATTTATCCATAAAAAACTTAAGAAAAGTTCTATGGCAATTTTGTCCCTGAAAAATTAAAACCCTGTTAGATACTCTTTAAGTCACCCGCTTTGCGGCTGGGATGTTTGCTGAAGTTTTAAAGAATTTTAGGTAAATATATAGCGGTAGAGGTTTTATTTTATGATAAACACCCATGATGATTTACAGGACAGAATGACGATCAATACTGAAAAGATTATTCGGGAAATAATTAATAATATTACTTTTCAGCATAACAAACTAAAGAAAGAGGGGGCGTTGATAGGATTAAGCGGAGGGATAGATTCGGCAGAAGTTACAGCTTTATGTGTTAAAGCATTGGGTAATGAAAAAGTAAAAGTTTTATTATTACCCGATAGCGAATCTGACAGGATACATCTACGGGATGCCCGAGATTTCGCGAGACAATTAAAAATAAAATGGGAAATCATTGACATTACTCCTCTTTTGCGAGATTTCAATATCAAGAAATATGGATTTTTTAGCAGTTTTTCTCTCTTGAATAAACTGAAGAGTGTTTTATATAAAAAAGCACATAATTATTATCAAGAAAGAAGTGGCGAAACACCCTTTATTTCACAACTTAAAGGGCTTGAAGGAAAACCTTATCATAGCTATATCAGGAAAGGCCAAGCAATTCTTAACCTAAAACACCGTTTGAGAATGGTATTATTGTATTATTATGCTGAGCAGGAAAATAAAATGGTAATTGGGTGTACCAATAAAACAGAAAAACAGATTGGCTTATATGTCAAATATGGTTGTGACCATCTGGCAGATTTAATTCCTATAATAGAATTATATAAAACGCAAATCTATCAACTGGCTAGCCATCTTGAGATACCTGTCAGGATAATACAAAAACAACCTTCTCCGGATTTGCTGCCAGGCCTGGATGATAAAACCATGCTTGGAATATCTTATGAGGAGATAGACCTGGTCTTAATGGCAAGAGAAAACAACTTATCTCCAGAGAAAATTAGTAAAATTACCGGGATTAAAATTGATACAGTTAATTCTATTATAGGCTTAACCAATGCTGCAAAGAGTATTAATGTAAATTTATAACAAAAATGTGTGTATGTTGTAGATTTTTGTTATTCGGGCATTATAATTTTATATTTTTATTCTTTTGTTTTATAATTAGATTGTAAATAAAAAAGTAGAATTCAAATATACTAGATAATGCAATAAAATTATTAGAGAGGAGGTACATAGAATGAAATTGAGTAGCCTGGAATTTGAGCACGAAGAGTATATTCCTGAGAAATTTACCTGTGATGGAGAGGACGTGAGTCCGGCATTACTTATTGAGGACATCCCTGAAAATACAAAAAGATTAGTCTTGATAGTTGAGGATCCGGATGCACCGGCAGGTACCTGGATTCACTGGCTTGTTTTTAATATCCATGTAACAGATGTGATAGAAGAGGGCGAAGTGCCCGGTACTCAGGGACTCAATGATTTTCGGAAATTGGATTATGGAGGTCCCTGCCCTCCATCCGGCACACACCGCTATTTCTTCAAATTATATGCCCTGGATACAAAACTCGATTTAGAAGAGGGTTGTCGTAAAAAAGATTTATTAAAAGCCATGGAAGGTCATATTATAGAAGAGACTGAATTAATCGGTCTCTATCAGCGTAAGTAAATTGTTTTAAATTTTAAATCAGGCTTCTTCTTTTCTAAGGTAAATCACCTGTCGATTGAAGGGGATTTCAACACCTTGAGCGTCAAAATGATTTTTAATGAGTCGCTTCAAGTCCCGTTCAGCTCCCCAATGCATCATTGGTTTGACTTTGGCAATTAGCCTGATAGAGATACCAGAAGCACCCAGTGACAATACTCCCTGGACGATGGGTGGTTCTAATATTATTTCTTTATTCTTTTCTGCCCATTGCTGACCAATATTGTTTAATTCCTGCATACCTTTTTCAACATCCTGTTCATAGGCCAGGTCAACTTGAACCATAGCCCTGCTCCAGTCCTTGTTGTAATTTCCAAAATTAGCAATTTCTCCATTGGGAATAGTCCATAATTCCCCGGATAGTTTACGCAGTTGAACATGTCTTAAATTCATAGATTCAACAGTTCCGGTATGAGAGTTAACAGTAATCACATCTCCTACTGAAATTGTGCCATCAAGCAGAATAAATATGCCTGAAATAAAATCTTTCACAATTGCCTGAGCTCCAAAACCAATCGCCAGACCCAGCACTCCAGCACTTGCAATAATAGGAGTAGTGTCTATTCCGATTTTTCTCAAGATAATTGTAATAGCAATAAAATAAATAAAAAAAGTTAATATTGAGTTAAAAAACGGGGCAAGAGTTTCGGCACGAGAAACTTTTTTCTGATAATCCGAGATACCTTTGCGAGGTGTTAATATTGTTTTAATCACATTTTTTCCTGTATTTAAGATTATTTTAGTGATTATCAGTACTATAATAATGGTCACAATAATTGAAAGTAGATTATGCAGCCGTGCCGGATTAAATATTTGTTCCCATAACTGCTGTAAATCCAGGAAAGCCTTTTCCATTTTATACCCCCGATACTAAGAGATTTATAAGATTTATAATAAAAATTTACTAAATTATAATACTTATTCTATCAGATGGAGATAGTTAATCAAGTTTTTAGAGATACAAATGATTTTTAATGATAAAAATTATAAAAGATAGTAAAATATAATTAAAAAGAATTTTTTGTTTAAGTGCATAATTATTAATATATTAACAAAAAACAGGAGAAAAAATAATGGAAGGCTGGATTCTTTATAAACAAAAACAAAGTGAAATAACCTCTGATAAATATGAGATGAATCGCTTTCTGGAAGCAGCTGAAAGCAGAGATATAGAATTGAAAATATTATGTCCTGAGCAGTTTGATTTGTTGGTAAATCGTGATGATAATAAAAGTGTTATTGTTGATAATAATTATACAAAATTACCACAGTTTTTGTTACCCAGACAGGGTGCCAGCACTCCTTATTTTTCCCTGGCAGTTATCAGGCATTTAGAAAGACTCGGTGTACATACCTATAATTCTTCAGAGAGTATTGAGACAGTTAAGGATAAATTGTATACCCAGCAAATACTGGCTGCTAATAATTTTCCAGTACCCCGAACAATGCTGGCAAGGTATCCCTTAAATATTCAATTAATTGAAGAGACTCTGGGTTTCCCAATTGTAGTCAAGACGATATCAGGGTCCCAGGGGAGTGGTGTTTTTTTGTGTGAAACTAAAGGACATCTGGAAGATCTTATGCAATTAATTGACACCGCTAAAACCCAGGCAAATTTTATTATTCAGGAATTTATCAAAACTAGCAAAGGAAGAGACTTAAGGGTGTTTATTGTTGGCAACCGAGTTATTGCCTGTATGGAGAGAATTTCCAGCGATGGAAACTTTAAGGCCAATTTTTCCAGGGGAGGGGCGGTAAAATCATTCTCTGTTAATCCTGAGATCGAATGGCTGGCTACTGAAAGTGCCAGGGTATTAAATCTGGATATTGCCGGCATAGACTTGTTATTTGATGGGGAGAATTTTAAGGTATGTGAAGCAAATTCCTCGCCCGGGTTTAAAGGAATCGAAAGCTGCTGTGATGTAAGCATCCCTGATGCTATCTTTGATTTCATTAAAATCCGTTTAGGATTGCATCAGGGATAGTTTCAGTGATTTATGGTTAGAAAATCATTATAATAAAAACTATATTGAAAATACACGGGTAAATTATGAAAGATTTTCAAAACAACATAGATACTTCAGGGTGGAAAGAAATAAATATTGAATATTTAGATGAATATATCAGTTTAAAAGTGCCGCCTGCATGTGATATTTTACAATTAAAGCCTACACATCCCTTAAAGGATGTAAAATCAGAAATTGAGAAAGCCTTTAATTATCCTGTTAACAGTAATACGATTGAAGAGATTGTTCATTCACAAGATAAGCCTGTTGATGAGGTTATTGTTGTGATTGCTGTTTCTGATAATACACGTCCGGTGCCTTATAATTGCAAATATGATGGAAATATTCTATTACCAATATTATCAAGGATAGAAAAAGCAGGGATAAAGAGAGAAAAAATAAAAATTGTTATAGGCACAGGTACTCACGCGCCTACTTCTGAAAATTGGAAAAAGAAAGCCTTTGGAGAAAAAGTATTTAACAATTACCAATTGATTGATCATGATTGTTATTCAAAAGATTTAATTTCAATTGGAGAGGTAATGGGAATACCGGTTCAAATTGATAGTAATTTCATGCAAGCAGATATCCGTATTGTAACTGGTTTGGTAGAATCACATTTTATGGCTGGGGCATCAGGCGGAAGAAAAGCAGTATGTCCGGGCATGGTAAACCTTGAAGCAACGCAGGTTTTTCACGGACCCGAGTTTATGGCCAATAAAAATGCTGACAATCTGGTATTTAAAGATAATCCTTGCCATGAATTTGCCTTAGAAGTTGCTAAAAGGGTAGGTGTTGATTTTAATGTAAATGTATTAATTAATGGAGAACATCAGGTTTGTGGGATATATACCGGTGATTTAGAGCAATCTCATCAAAAAGCAGTTGAGCAGTTAAAAAAAATTTCCCTTGTTCAAATCGATAAGGAATATGACCTTGTCTTAACACATGGGGGAAAAGGGGCTGTTAATCATTATCAATCGATAAAGGGAGCCTGGGGTGCTATGCCGGCATTGAAAAAAGATGGGTATATTATATTATTAGCTCATAACCAGGATGATAAACCTATCGGGAGCCAGCATTATAAAGATTTACTGAAAAAGTTTGCAGAAGTCGGATTAGGAAATTTTTATCCTCTTATTTGCAGTGATGACTGGGTTTTTACCCATGATCAGTGGGAAGTGCAAAAATGGGAACAGCTTTTTCTACGAATAGGTGGATACAACCAGCTTGTTTATTGTACTACAAATTTATCTCCAGAAGTGCTTGCTGCATTGCCAGGCAAGAGTGGCTATGATTTTATAGATGATTCACACAAAGATATTCACACAATGCTACAGAACGCTATTTATGATTATTTCTCAAAAAAGAAAAACCCAACAATGGCTTTTATAAAAGAAGGACCATATGTTGTTTTAAGAAAGAAGATATAGATTCAATTATTTCATCTATTTTTTTTATAATAATGTAAAAATAAGTGAAGAGTGAAAAATATTTCCGTATAGAATTCGTCAAATTAATTACTTTCAAATTGTAGCTATCTTAATTTATTGCGAATACTTCAATATATAATCATTAAAATAACATAATTAATAATTGACTGGATATTTGAATTATTAATTTGCAAATAGCTAAAAGCATATAAATAAATATAAGATGATATAGAATTAAAGAAAAGTTCTTATTAAATTAATGAAGATAGTGCTTTAATTCTTTTTAGCATATTGGGATGTGTCGTGAATAACTCCATTAATCTTTCAGATTGGCTAATTTTAATCTGTTTTTCTCTTATATTGTTTAGCTCTTGCGGCTCAATAGTGCCACTGAGGTTTTGGTCCAGTTCTTTTAATTCTTTTATTTCCTGGTGAGCTCGAGCTACATCATTAAGGAAAAATGCCCTGAAACCCTCAACTTCACGAAGCTCCTGCTCCCCCCTCTGGTTTCCTTTAAAACGAGCTGAACTATAGACAAGCTTATAAAGGGCTGAGGCCAGCTGATGAGGTTGATTGCCCAGCTTAACACTTCCCTGGTCTGCATAATATTCTCTAATCCTTGAGCCGTACAAAACCAAAAGATTGGTTACAAAATAAAGGACAAAAGAAACCAGGCCAATGAGGGCAGCAGAGCCACCACTTTCTCTTCTTCTATACATACCGCCCCACATCATTCGCCAGGCAATCCAGTAAAGCATCAGAGGGATAACTGATAAAATAGTTATAAGTACCATGTCTTTATGTTTGAGATGAGAAATTTCATGTCCCAGGACTGCTTTTAATTCTTCCTGGTTGAGCAGTCCCTGCATTCCTTTTGTTATACAGACCCGGCCATCCTTTAGTGACCTGCCAAAAGCAAATGCATTTGGAATTGCCATCTGTGATACTCCTACTTTTGGTTTGGGAATTCCTGCTTTTTGTGCTAGATCTTCTATCATTTCATGTAGTTCTGGTTCTTTTGATTTGTCAACCCATTTTACCTTCATCATCCTGGTAACCAGATTCGGTCCTATAAGGTATTGAAAAACGGTTATTCCTATTGCCATAATTAAATATGTAACTAAATTCCCTGCTCCCAGATAGGTTCCTATGCCTACAATAACCCCATATAGTATAGCAAACATTAATGTGATTAATATCCACATTCGTAGTTGGAGACTCATCTATTTCTCCTTTGTTTTATATTTTAAATTAGTTGATTTGTATTCTAATAATAATTATAATTAATTCTTTCCAGTAAACAAGAAAAAAGATTACTCTATCTATTAAATTGCTGAAAATATCTTTTCCCTGGAATATAAGTTTATATTATTCTTTTTTATTTTCTGACTCTTCAATAATTTCAGCATCAACGGTTGTTTCATCTTGTTTTTCTTTTTTACCCTGATTGGTTTCATCATTTGATGAAAAAGAATTCCCTTCTATAGGTTCCAAAGGTATTATAAGCCAGGCAATGATATAGGCAACAATTCCTCCTCCTCCGAAGAAGATGGTCAGTACAGCCAATAACCGAATAATTGTAGGGTCAACATTAAAATATTCAGCTATGCCACCACATACACCTGCAATTTTACTGTCTTTCCTGGAACGATACAGTTTTTTCATTGATAACCTCCGACAATAAATTAAACTTTATAATTTACATTATAAACTAATGTCAAAAAATTAACCTTTAATATTTAGCAAGTATGACAAACTATAATCCTAAATCTTTTTTAATCAGGATAATGTTAATTCTCCCTGGAGGTCTGGATTTTTCAATTATACTCCAGGCATTACATATTCTGTCTTTATCCTGACAATCCATGCATTTCCCGGTCAAAACGCAGGGTGTCCGATAATTATGTCTCTTAGCGTTAAGAGGAGCTGCATAATTTTTAATTCGGTTCATTGCTGCAGGAATATCAGGTACAATTTTATTTTTGCCTGCTATAATAATAACATGTTTTGGTCCAAAAATAATAGGGGCAATTCTATTGCCTATACAATCTAAATTAATAATTTGCCCCTGTTCAGTGATAGCATTACTTCCTGTAAGAAACAAATCCACTGTTAGAGCTTTCTTTCTTCTTTCTATTATTTCCTCACGTGGTGTGAGATCATCAAAGGTTTGAATAAAATTAATTCCTTCTTTATTTTCTAATATCTCCAATATTCCTGTTTCCATTAAGGTCAATGAGTCTCCCCATGAAGCTGATTTAATGCCTAATTCTGGAATAATCTTTTTTATTACAGTTTCTTTGGCTTCATGTAGGTTATCTACAATGATAAAATTGAAAAGATTTTTTAGAAAATTTTGCTTACATCTCAGGATTGCATTATTTACAATTTCATTATTATGATTCATATTTTCCCCTAACTTTTTTACTTTTTATATATTCATCTATATTCAGGGCATGGGTACTTTTAATTTATTTGAACAATACTATCTTATCAAATTTATTTAATTATCATATTTAGAAATAAAATAAAAGTCAATGAAGAATAATAAATGGCTTAAAAACGCATTTTTATTGACCCATCATGTATAATATTATAATATATTGTAATATTAGAATATATGAATATATAGATATTTTTGTAAAAATTAATAAATGAGGTGTGTGATTTATGAAAGTTGTTATTATAGGTGGCGTTGCCGGTGGAGCTTCAGCAGCTGCTCGTTTGAGAAGACTTGATGAAAAAGCAGAAATCGTCATGTTTGAGGGAGGGAGTTATGTCTCTTTTGCTAATTGTGGATTACCTTATTATTTAAGCGGTACTATTCAGAACAAAGAAGACCTGGTTGTCCAGACCCCTGAATTGCTGGGAAAACGTTTTAATCTAGACATTCGAATTAGACAGGAGGTTAACCATATTGATAGGACAGAAAAAATAGTAAAAGTTTATAATCACATTACTGGCGAAACATATATAGAAAATTATGATAAACTAGTCCTTTCCCCCGGGGCCAAACCATTTATTCCCCCTATCAAAGGAATAGATGCCAACAAAGTTTTCGGCTTAAGAGACATCCCTGATGTGTTGTCTATTAAAAATTATATTCAAGAAAACAAGCCGAAAAAAATTGTCGTTTTTGGTGCCGGTTATATTGGTATTGAGATAGCAGAAAATTTAAAAAAAGCCGGACACAATGTCACTATTATTGAGTTAATGAATCAAATTCTAGGTCCCCTTGATTATGAAATGGCTACCCTGGTTCATCAGCATTTAAAAGAAAATGAAGTTGAATTTTATTTATCCGATCCAGTCCAATCTATTACTCATAATAGCGGTTGTAATGTGTTAGAACTTTCCAGCGGCAAAGAAGTAAAAACAGACATGATTATTATGGGAGTTGGTGTTAGACCGGATAATGCTTTGGCAAAAAAAGCAGGACTGGAGATAGGTATTACCGGAGGAATTAAGGTAAATGATTATTTGCAGACATCAGATCCTGATATCTATGCAGTTGGAGATGCAATAGAGATTAATGATTATATTAGCGGCAATCCCGCTTTAATTCCATTGGCTGGTCCGGCTAATAAACAGGGTCGCATTGCTGCCGGTAATATTTGTGGTATAAAAAAATCTTATAATGGCACCCAGGGCACTTCAATTATCAAGGTCTTTGATATGACTATTGCAACAACAGGCAATAACGAAAAATTGCTAAAGAGGAAGGATATTGAATACCAAAAATCATATACCCATTCTCCTTCACATGCCGGTTATTATCCCGGTGCTGAACCAATTTCTCTAAAGTTATTATTTTCTCCAAATGGTCAGATATTGGGGGCTCAGGCTGTAGGCAAGGAAGGAGTGGACAAACGTATTGATGTGATTGCCACGGCTATTAGAGCCGGATTGAAGGTTACTGATTTAGAGGAATTAGAACTCTGTTATGCACCTCCTTATGGAAGTGCAAAAGACCCGGTTAATATGGCTGGTTATGTTGCCGATAATATGCTAAAAGGTGATGTAGAAGTATTTCATTGGGATGAATTTGAAAAATATGATGCTGCTGATAACATTATTCTTGATGTAAGGAAATCTGATGAATGTGAAGATGGAATGATAGAAGGAGCTATTAATATTCCATTGGATGAGCTAAGAGAGCACTTAACTGAATTAGATAAGAATAAAATGATTTTAATATATTGTCAGGTCGGCTTAAGAGGGTATTTAGCTTACCGATTATTAAAACTAAAAGGATTTAAAAGGGTAAGAAATCTAAGTGGAGGGTATAAAACATATTACCCAACTACCTGCAGGCAGGATAATTGTCCCATTTATAGTTATGAAAAAATATTAAAATCAGATATTATTGAAGCTGATACCAGGGGATAAAGTAGCCCAAAAACTTGCCTTTTCTATCTTGGTAAGTATAAGTAATTTGGTAAAAATTAGGATGACGCGAAAAATGCCATCCTAAATGAATGAGAGAGGAAAGATGATTAATGAAAAATTGAATGATAAAAGTGAGTTATTAAAGGCAATTGCACACCCGGTACGTCTTTGTATTATCCGTAGATTAATAGAGGAACCCTGTAATGTAAGTGAAATGCATGCCTGCCTGGAAAAACCCCAATCAACTATATCTCAACATTTAGCAAAATTAAAGGCAGCAAGGGTTATTAAAGGAGAAAGAAATGGGACAACAATTTGTTATAGCGTGATTAATGAACAGGTAAAGGAAATTGTTGCAATATTGTTGCCGAAACGAGATTAAATGTTATTGTTTCTATCTCTTTTTTATTTTACCGAATATGATATACAAACCCAGGATAATTAAACCTGCAGGCCAGAGAATGGGGTAAATTTTTTGCATTATTGGTATGCGCGCTGTTTCAACAAAAAGGATAAAGAGGCTAAAAATTATTATAATAAAGCCAGCATAAAGAGGCCATTTATAATTACCGGATTCTTGGTTTGCATAATGACGGGTATGAATAGCATAAACAGGCAGGAAAGCTGTTCCCAGAAAAAGGAAAAAGAGAGAGCCTTCAAATATTCCCAGGTAAAAAATATCATTTATTGCTGCAAAAAAACCTATCATAAAAATGATGCATCCGGCAATTAAAAAACCTATTGCACTGTTTTTCTGCGCTCCACCGCGATACAGGTATGCTATCAGGAATATAATACCAATAAACGGCATAATCCACTGACCGCTAATAAGGTCTAGATTGGATAAAGTCCAGGCAATACCAATAATAATTAGCATTATCCCAAGAAATGTATTTTTATTTATCATTCAAATACTCCTTTTAAAAGTACAATTTATATTTTATTACTTTAATAATCCTTGAATAATTAAGTCTGTTGCCTTGTTTTCATTTAATCCTCTTGCCATCAAAGTCTGCAATTGTTTGGAATCAACACTGCCTAAAGCAGCTTCATGAGTTATATGTGCCTTTGGATGACTGACCTCAACGATAGGGATGGCACTGACTATTCCTTTATCTTTAATGATTTCTGTACAATCAACATGCCCCCGGGCATAAGCAGCAGAAGCGGTCAATTTATTATAGACTTCTGCCCTGGTATTTCCAGTTGCTGCTACTCTTGAACTTAGAAGTCCACGAGCTTTTTCCCCGACCAAGTGTCCTATTTCTTTGATATTAATCAGGTCATTTTCTTTTCCGCTTATTCTTGTTACCATCTCTAAGACACTCACAGCTTCACAGGTAGCTTCGTATTGGATATCAATAACTCCTGCACGTCCTTTGATTAATTCAAACTCAGAATAATAATGAGCATTTTCAGAAAGATGAATTACAGCATGAGGATATACTTTAACTCCGCCATGGGAGCCATGAACATGTTTTTCCAGGTATTTAAAGCGCGCATTTTCCCCTATCTTAATATTGCCGTCCATAATGTGTTGAATATCAACTGCATTGGGAAAAGCACAATGTGCCAGAAAAGAAACCGAAGAATTTTCCTGTAATTCAGTATTAATTATCATTTTTTGAATTCCATTTTCCGGAATCATTCCAAAACACATATGAACCGGTTTTTCAATTTTTGTGTTTTTTTCCACAATGGTATTTACTTCGATATGGTCATCAAATTCTTTTACATCGATTTTTAGTCCTGGTAAAAGATGAGATTGAATAACTTTGTGATGATGGATAAAAATATGAGCAACATCAGGTCTATTAAAAATATCTTCAGTATCTGTTACATGAGAAAGTTCTTTTGTTAAATTTATTTTATTCAAGTTTAACTCCTTGTTCATCAGGGATATTTTTATGCTTGCAGGGGATACATTTATTTTCAAAATACGGTATAACTTTTTTTGCCTCAGCCTTTTGTATTATTTCTCCGTTACAGAACATAAAGGCATGGTCGGCCTGTTTTAATACTGCCAGACTGTGAGTGATTAACACTATCGTCCTTTTCTTTTTTTTCTGTTCTTTAATTACCTCAAACATCTTATCCAGGGTTTCCACATCAATTCCGGAATCAGGCTCATCCAATAGCACTAAATCAGGATCCATAGCTAAAATTGAAGCCAATTCTACTTTTTTTCGTTCTCCGCCGCTTAAGGTTTTGTCTACAGCCCGATCTGCGTAATCTTCAGGATCAAGTCCCACCCTGTTTAATTGTTCAAATATAAAATCTCCGTTTTTGTCCCTGGCAGCTGCCTTAAGAAAATCTTTAATTAGCAGTCCCTCGTAACGTGCTGGTTCCTGCCAGCCAAAGGTAATTCCCATGCGGGCACGTTCATCAATGCTAATCTGACTGATATCTTGCCCTTTAAAGTAAATGCTGCCTGTAAAGTTTCGATAGCCTTCTAATCCCATAATAGTAGAGGCAAGGGTTGATTTTCCGGCACCATTAGGTCCTACAATAGCATGAATATAACCTTCCCAGATATCCATATTTATATTTTTTAAGATATTTTTTCCATTAATTGATAGGGATAAATTTTTTACCATTAATAGATTTTTCATATTACCACATCTTTCTAAAGCATTTTTATATTTATATTATATTACAAAATATTTCACAGGTATTAATAATATCTCAATATCAGTAATAATTAATAATATTAACAGTGACGATATTGGTGACTATAATTATAGACCAAAGCATAGCATAATTACAGAAAAGATATCAACAATTATTATTTTCCAAAAAAGCAGATTATACTGAAAGCATTTTTTATATTATTTTTTCTCTGCCATATGTTTTGGTGAGTGTTCTTAATTTAGGTAAAGCATATTCTTTAATCCCTGACATTTCTTCATTTTTTAAATGCCATTGCCAGTTAGAATCTGTGTGAGAAGGATAATTCATCCTGGCATTTTCTCCTAGCCCGAGAATGTCCTGAACGGGAATAATGGCTAATTGTGCAACAGATGCCAGGGCAAGCCTGATTACTTCCCAGTGGGCATTTTGTAGCCGAATATTTTTTCCCAGGTATTCTTTCAGTAATCTTTTCTGTGACTTTTTTGTCTCCTTTTGTAGCCACCCCTGAATCGTATTATTGTCATGAGTGCCAGTATATACTATACAATTTTTTATATAATTATGGGGAAGATGCAGATTATGTGGAAAGTTTTTTTCGTCAAAACCAAATTGAAGTACACGCATTCCCGGAAGTCCCAATTCTTGTATAACCTTTACTACATCTTCGGTAATCACTCCCAGGTCTTCGGCGATAAAGGGCAGCTCAGGATAATTTTGTTTTAACATTTTAAAGAAGGAATTCCCGCCACCACATACCCATTTACCCTTAATGGCCGTTTTTTCACCTGCCGGAATTTCCCAGTAAGCTATCAATCCCCGAAAATGGTCAATTCGCAATAAATCCATTGTTGATAAGTTATGACTGATTCTTTCTTTCCACCATTCAAAATCCTGCTTGCGATGTGCAGACCATTTATAGACGGGATTTCCCCATAACTGTCCGGTTTTGCTGAAGTAATCGGGGGGTACCCCCGCCTTAAAAGAAGGAATCTTGTTTTTATTTAGCTTAAACAATTCAGGGTTTGACCAGACATCTGCACTGTTATGAGTTACATAAATTGGCATATCTCCGATTATTTTGATTTTATTCGCTCTGCAATAATTCTTAAATTTATTCCATTGCCGGTAAAACAAAAATTGAATAATTTTTTCTTTTTTGATTTCTGCTTCACTTTTTTTAACCAAGGATTTTAGAGTATTTTTGTTGCGGTCTCTTATCTCAACTGGCCATTTATTCCATACTTGAGCAGGGAATTGAGAACGTAATACTTCAAAAAGTACATAATCATCCAGCCAAAAGGCCTGTTTCTGGCAGAAATCTTCAAATTCATACTGAAATTTAGTTGATCTATTAAATATCTTACATGATTTAGCAAGCATTTCTTCTTTCAGAGGGTATATTACAGGAAAGTCTATATAGGTTTCTTCCGAAAGACAATATTTTTCTAAGTCATCTTTAGATATTAAGCCATCCTGATAGAGTAATTCCGGGCTGATAAAAAGCGGGTTACCTGCAAAAGCAGAGTAAGAATAATAAGGGGAATTACCATGTTTTAATTCTACGGGGTTTAAAGGTAAAATTTGCCAGAAATGCTGTTTATTTTTCTTTAAAAGTCCTGCAAAATTATAGGCTGTTGGACCCAAATCCCCGATACCAAACTTTGAAGGTAAAGAGGAAATATGCATCAATACTCCGCTGCTACGGTATTTCTTCATTTTTAGTTCTCCTTATTTGCTAGAATTACTGCTGTCGGAAAATATTTTAAAATATTTCCAACGGGTGTTAATTCAATTAACCTTACAGATTGCTCATTGATTAAATCCCATCCCGTGTACCCTATATTTTTGGGTATTTTTATAAAAGTGTTTTCCCAGACTTCAGCACCCAGTGGGAATTGATTAATTTCTACCAGTTCTGTGCAAAAACGGGGTACCACAGTGATAAAAATTTTATTGTTATATGCTCTCAAATATGAAATAATATTATTTTTATATTTTCCATAAACGGGAAGGGGAGAGAAGGAGCCTTGTAGAAACAATTCCTGTTCTCTATTTCTTAATTTTAATAACTGGTAAATTAAAAATAATTTTATCTTACCATCTTCAGGGTTATTTAAAAAATCTTTCAGCATATTACTATAATCTTCATTATTTTGCATTGTTGTTATTATTTCTTGTAATAATTTTATTCTGTAATTATAATTAACCGCTTGCCTGTTATCCGGATCCACTAAACGAAAATCCCATAATTCTGCCCCCTGGTAAAAATCAGGAACTCCCGGACAGGTTAATTTTAAAACAGTCTGAGAAAGTGAGTTTAGTAAACCGTAGTGGGAGGTGTATTTATGAAAATCACAAAGATCAGACAGGAAAAAATTATTATTTTTTTCCAAAACCTCTTTTGTAAAAGAGTTTAGCATTGTTTCATACGGCTGAAAAGGATTCAACCAGCTGGTAAATATTTTTGCCTCCCGGGCAGATTTTAGCAGGTATTTTTGGATTCGCTCAACATAGGTTTTATTTATACCTTTTAATCCTGAAAAAGGCAAGGTTCCAATTAGCGTTTGATAGAAAAAATATTCCATATTATTATCCGGGAAAAGCAGGGAATTATGTTTTGTTTTTTTGTTTAAGTTTAATTGATGCCAATAAGTGAGTTTTTCCTGCCATGATTCAGGTATTTCAGAAAGAACATTAATTCTTGCCCGAACATCTTCTCCTCTTTTGGTATCATGAGTTGTGCTGGCATTCATGGAATGAGGCCATCTCTGCATCCTCTTTTTTATGAAAGAATAAAAATTATTTTTGGTTATTCCAAAATTCTCTAAATCACCCCCAACTTCATTTAAGGAAAGCAGGGGATGATAACAGTAAAGTAAGGTATCTTCCATACCTTTTGCCATCAAGGGACCCGAGAACTGTTGTAATCTCATTATAAGCTGAAGTATCTTTTTTCTTTTAGCTTTATCTAATCCTTTATTTAGCAGGCTGGTCATTAATGCTGAAATAAACTGAAATTCCATTATTAATTCCGGGTTAACCGATTTTGCTTGTTCAATAATTTGTAATATCTTATTAATATCTTTCTTAAGGACACTGGATTGGCTGATATAAGTGCGGTAAGATGGAAAACTAATTAAAATTTCCCGTAATGCCTTTAATAAATTTTTCTTGCTGACAACCGGGGACATATGTTTTTGGTTTTGCTGGTAATATTCATAGAATAGATTAGTTAAATTATTTAAATCCCCGTACATTTGCTGTTTTAAAATAAGTCTTTTTTTCTTTAATAATAGTTGGGAAATACCTTGTTTTTGTCCAGTAAAGGAATGGTAAATATTACAGAACTTTGTTCTGTTTTTTTTCTGACAGAACAAATTATTGACATAATAGAGAAAATCATACCCGGTAGTCCCTTCAACAGAAAAATTTAGCGGGAGCATTTCAGCAGGCTGTAAAATTTTTTCTACAATTGTATAAGTCCCGGGAACGACTCTACGTAGCCTTTCTAAATATTGTTTTGGATTAAATAGGCCGTCCAGGTGGTCGATTCTCAAACCGGTAATGTTCCCCTGTTGAACTTCCTTAAAAATAAGTTGATGTACGGAATCGAATATATTTTTAGTCTCGGTTTTTAGGCATATTAGTTCATTGATGCTGAAGAATCTTCGATAATTAATTTTAGTTCTACTATCTTTCCAATAACCTGGCAGGTAATGCTGTTCCCCTAAGAGTATCTGCCAGAATAAATGGCTTAATGAAGAATTATTTTGATTTATGGTATCCAGGAGCCATGATATTTTTGCAGAGCCTGTTGCAGGCAAAGAGTTTTGCCTCTCCGCTGGTACAAATTTTATAAAGATGGATAACATTTCCTGTAAATTATCCTGTTTCAGTGGAAGGTTGAAATCATGGTATTTAAGAAAAAATTTACCGTTTTTATAAGAAAGTTGAAACAGGTTTTCCCGTAAACAATTTTCTAAAGGTTTTTCCAGGAAGGGGAATAATAGCTTGCCATGCAATTCTGTATCTTTCTGCTGCCAGTCTATGTCAAAGTATTTACTGTATGCTGATTTATTTCCCTTTTTCAGGATATCATATATGAATGGGTTTGCAGGGTGATATGCCATATGGTTGGGCACAATATCCTGTATCCACCCCATTTGCATGTTTTGAACCTGCTTAATAAGTTGTTGAAAATTATTTTCTCCGCCCAGCTGAGAATCAATCCTGGTATAGTCTGTCATATCATATCCATGCTGGCTCTCAGTTTTGGATTGCTGAATTGGGGATGCATAGATAGCAGCAATTCCCAGTTTGCGTAGATAGGGAATAATATTTTCTGCTTTCTTAAATCCAAAAACAGGATTAAACTGGATACGATAAGTTGATAAAGGAATTTTCATCAGGATACTCCAACACTTAGCATTACTCCCAATTTTTTAAATTCTTCCAGCCATAAACTGGCATTTTCATCTCCCTGGTCGGCTTGCTCCTGAAAGACAGGGATTAATTCCTGTTTCATCTGAAAATAAATGTTTTGTGCCTTCCATGGATAAAAAGTTATTTCAATTTCTTCCAGTATATTCAAAGCAGCAGTCACAGCTTGAATATATTTAACATCATCATGTTGAGCTTGTAATTTTTCTAGTGCTGCATTTACCCATCGTTCAATATTAAATGCCAGTGTGTTCTTATCTATCTCGATAGGCCAGTCTTGAATTTCTTCTACCAGTTTTTCCAGTATTTCCAGCTCTATATCAATTTCGGAAAACAAACTGTTTAATTCCAGGTTGATAGCCTGCTGAGTAATGACTGATAATGTTTGTGGAATTGGGATATTCAGTTGTTTCAAGAAATTCATGACAGCATAGTTATCTGTATATATTTGTTTTATAGTTCTTTCGGCTTCTTCTTTATTAGGCTGAAGTATTTTTTGGATAACCTTTCTTTGCTCATCTTTGAAGAGGTACCAGAGCGAATAACTGTTTGTTTTAAAATATTTATCCATCAAACGAATGATATCCACCACATTAGCCTGGTCGAAAGCTATTTTAATTTCCTGAACCATGCTCAGGTAGGTCTGTTCATCCTGATAACGCCTCACTCCACCGTTCACATTATGGTCTCCTAAATGAAGAACTGCAAAACTTGTCTTATCCTGTTCCAGGGTAACATTTGATTTAATGATGGCCTGGCCGACAGCAATTTTTAATTGACCTTTTTCAGAGCGTTCTATTTTATCTTCAAGGATTTGGTAGGAAAAGATATTTTTTTGTTTACCGTTAAAAAGTGTTGAGACAGCATAATGTGCACCAACCCTTAGTAAATCAATTATGGCTGGTTGAACCATTTTTTCATAGATTTTGGCTCCGTTCTTATATCTTCGAACATTGCTGGGAGCCTGGCTTAATCTTTCCATGTATTCTATTTCTAAATCCATATCATCCAATTCTTTAATTAATTGCAGGCAACGGGCAGCGTAATGTATAACCTGGACTGTCTCAATACCGGAAATTTCATCAAAAAACCAGCCGCAGCTGGTGTACATTAGCATAGCGTTTCTTTGCATTTCTAGATATTTAAGGGCTTTAATTTTTTCTTCATGATTAAGGGAATGGCTGGCAAATTGATTAAAGAAATTATCTATATTTTCTATATCCCGGTTTAGAATGATATTAATATATTCATTTCTGACTTGCCATACATCCTGGAAATAGGATGAAGCCCCTTCTTCGAAGAGATCAATTGTCTTATCTCTTAACCAGTCCATGACTTCCCGCAGTGGTTTTCTCCATTTTTGATGCCAGCCGGCATTCATTCCAGTATGGCAGCCGCAGTCATTTCGCCAGCGTTCGATACCATGAACACAACTCCAGGAAGTGTTATCAACAATCTGTACTTCATAAGTTGGTGGATGAAATTCCAGATATTCTCCATAATTTGTTATTTTTGCTAGCTGATTCTTTTCAATATGATTCAAACAGAAAGATAAGGCCATATCTCCAAAACGATGATGATGTCCAAAAGTTTCTCCATCAGTAGCTATATGCACTATCTCCGGTTTTTGTTCATCCTGGGAAAAATTACTTAGCAGGCTATCGGCAAATTTCCTACCATCACGCAAAAGACCTCCAAAGCTTACTTCATGAGCCAATGCACCGTTATAGAAAAAAATATTGATTGTTTTTCCGGATGGCAAGTTACATAAATACGCCTGTCGAAAATCAATATTGGCATCTTCTATGTCTTGCCACTGATTATCATTTTCTATTTTCTTAATCTTAGCTGCCTGATGTGGTGCCAGGATAGTATATTTAATTCCCAATTCAGCAAGCACTTCCAGGGTATCATAATTGACTGCTGTTTCCGGAAGCCACATGCCTTCCGGATAACGGCCGAAACGCTCCTGGAAATCTTTAATTCCCCAATATACCTGGGTATATTTGTCTTTTTCATTAGCCAGGGGCATAATCATATGGTTATATGCCTGGGCAATTGCTGAACCATGGCCATTAAACTTTTCCACACTGGCTATATCTGCATCTAAAATTGCCTGATATATTGCCGGTTGATGCTTTTTCATCCAGGATAGTAAAGTGGGACCGAAATTAAAATTAATATTACTATAATTATTAACAATTCGAATAATATCTCCTTCCTCATCCAGAATGCGGGAGGCGGTATTGGTTTTATAGCATTCTTCAGATATTCTTTCATTCCAGTCATGGAAGGGATAGGCTGAATCCTGTAACTCGATATCCTCCAACCAGGGGTTTTCCCGGGGTGGCTGATAAAAATGTCCGTGAATACAAATATATTTATTCTTTTCCATTTTTATCTTATACACTCCTTTTTTATATATAAAAGAAATTGATAGGGCTTTAGAATTATATCATCTTTTTCAGAAAAGATTTCAGGTGCAGATGTTCCACTTCCAAGCCAATCTTTTTGGCATGAATCAAGGACCAGTTCCCAACGATATTTTTTAAATACTGGATATTCCTTACTCTGTTTTAAATTAAATATAATTTTAGAGTCATTAAAAGATGCTATCAAAAGAAATTGTTGTTTCGACCTGATTCTTTTTTGCACAAGGGTTTTATTTTCTTTATAGGTCCATGTCTTTGTTTCTTTTCTTGCAGGGCATTTCAGCAAGGGATATTTTTTTCTCAATTTTATCAGCTGAGTATAGTAATTAATTAAAACAGCATGGTTTTTTTCTTTTCTTTTCTGCCAGTCAATCTTGCTTTTCAGAAAAGTAGATTCATCCTGGGGGTCTGGAGGTTCGTGCTGCCATTGGAATTGGGCAAATTCTTCTTTTCTCCCTTTTCTGACCTCTTCGACCAGGTCCCGGTCCTGGTGGCTTATAAAATATAAGAAGGGAGTTTCTTCTCCATATTCTTCCCCCATAAAAAGAAGTGGAACATAGGGAGAAAGTAGGACCATAGCTGCCGCTAGTTTTAATTGATTAAATGATACCAGTTTTGCAAGCCTTTCTCCCAGCATGCGGTTTCCTACCTGGTCATGATTTTGTGAATAAACAATGAGTTTTTCAGGTGGAATGAATCGGGCACTATTGCCATGATATTTTTTGCGATAGTGAGAGTATTGCCCCGAATAAACAAAACCTTTTTCTATTGCCCTGGCTAAATCTTCTAATTTTCCGAAGTCTTTATAATAACCACTATTTTCTCCAGTAAGCAAGGCATGCAGAGAATGGTGAAAATCATCATTCCACTGGGCATCTAATTGATAACCACCTCTTTGTCGATGCCTGATAATCTTGTTATCATTAAGGTCACTCTCTGCTATTAGGTGATATATCCTGTTATTTTTTTTGGAAAGCTTCTTTATAGCCAGGGAAAGCTTTGCTAAGAAGTGAGTGGCACTCATATCAAAGATGCTATGGATAGCGTCAAGCCGTAAACCGTCAAAATGGTATTTTTCCAGCCAATAAATGGCATTTTGGATAAAATAATTTCTTACCTCATTGCTATAGTGACCATCAAAATTGATGCCTTTTCCCCAATTGGAATGGTATTTATCAGTAAAATAAGGGCCGAATTGAGGCAGGTAGTTTCCTTCTGGCCCGAGATGATTATAAACAACATCTAATAATATTGCGAAACCTTTTTGGTGGCAGGTGTTAATCAGCATTTTTAAATTGTATGGTATTCCATAAGAATTTTGCACTGCGAAGGGGAAAACCCCATCATAACCCCAATTTCTCTGTCCGGGAAATTGGGCGATAGGCATAAGTTCTATGGTATTAACTCCTAAGCTTGCTAATTCATCTAATCTGGATATAATAGCCTCAAATGTTCCTTTTTTGGTAAATGTTCCCACATGAAGCTCGTATATTATCATATCTGATAAATTTATTCCCGACCAATCCTGGTCACTCCAGGAAAAGGAATGATTAATTATCGCCGATGGTCCATGTACTCCTTCAGGCTGGAAGTTTGAAGCCGGATCCGGAAACTCTTCTTTTACGTCCAGCTGGTAAAAATATTTATAATTTATAATATTTTCATTAACCTGTAAATACCAGTAACCATCTTTTTCTCCCGGGTGAAGTTCGATAATCTTGTTCTCAGGGTGAACCAGATGAAGTTTTACCTTTTTTCTATGCGGAGCCCAAACAGAAAATCTTGTTTTTTTAGAGTTAAGATAATCTGCCCCGATGAACATTTAATCCCCCTGCTTTTTTAAAAAAAGAATGCCAAGAGGCGGTATAGTTACATTAATAGAAAAATCAAATCCATGTATGGGAGCAGGTGTAGCCTTAACTTTGCCCATATTTCCCTGGCTACTTCCGCCATATAGAGAGGCATCACTATTAAGGATTTCCTGCCAGATTCCATTTTCAGGTACACCTATACGATAATTGTACCAGGGTGTAGGAACAAAATTACAGATAGCCATTACTTTTTCTTTTTTATCTTTGTTTATTCTAAGAAAAACCAGTACACTGTGGTTCCAATCATTGCTTTCTATCCATTGGAAACCTGAACTTTCAAAATCTACTTCATGCAAAGATTTTTCTTTTTTGTAAAGAAGGTTAAGGTCTTGAACCCATTTTAATAATCCAGCATGCGTTTTGTCTTGAAGTAAGTGCCAGTCCAAAGAATAATCATGTTGCCATTCCTGTCTCTGTCCAAATTCACTACCCATGAAGAGAAGTTTTTTTCCGGGATGGGCAAACATATAACCCAATAAAAGCCTTAAATTAGCAAATTTTTGCCAGTCATCCCCGGGCATCTTTTCCAGTAATGATTTCTTGCCATGAGTTACTTCATCATGAGATAAAGAAAGAATGAAATTTTCATTAAAAGAATATATCAAGCTGAAGGTAAGCTCCTGGTGATGATATTTTCGATAGATGGGGTCTCTGGAAAAGTAGGACAGGGTATCATGCATCCAGCCCATATTCCATTTCATGCCAAAACCAAGACCACCCAGGTATATAGGCCTGGAAACCATAGGCCAGGCAGTAGATTCTTCGGCAATCATCTGTATATCCGGGAAAAAAGAATAGCAATTTTTATTTAATTTTTTTATAAAAGAGATAGCTTCTAAGTTTTCCCGACCGCCGAAACGGTTCGGTATCCATTCTCCCTCTTTTCTGGAATAATCCAGATAAATCATGGATGCTACTGCATCCACTCGCAAGCCATCCACATGGTAGTAATCCAGCCAGAAGAGAGCGCTGCTTATTAAAAATGATTGTACTTCTTTTCTTCCATAATTAAAGATATAGCTTTTCCAGTCAGGGTGAAATCCTTGCTTCGGGTCAGCATGTTCATACAAATGGGTACCATCAAAATAAACCAGGCCATGTTCATCTCCTGGAAAATGAGAGGGTACCCAATCTAAAATTACACCAATACCTTGCTGATGCAGATAATCAACAAAATACATAAAATCCTGTGGTGTGCCATAACGGCTGGTAGGAGAAAAGTAACCCACTGTCTGGTAGCCCCAGGAACCGTAAAAAGGATGTTCCATTACTGGCAAGAGCTCTACATGGGTAAAGCCATTTTCTTTGCAATAAGTGGCTAATTCAACAGCTAATTCCCGGTAATTCAGAAAATCATTTTCTGGTTTTAGTTTTCTCCGCCAGGAACCAATATGCACCTCATAAACTGAAAATGGTTGATCTAATTGATTTTTTTCTTTTCTCTCTTCCATCCAGGTCTGGTCCTGCCATTGATATGCTAAATCCCATAATACAGATGCTGTTAAAGGTGGCTTTTCACTGTGAAAGGCATAAGGGTCTTTTTTATCTACACAATATTTTTGGTATCTGGACTTAACATAGTATTTATATTTTTCTCCCTTTTCCAGGTTAGCTATAAAACCTTCCCAGATGCCGCTTCCGGTATGCAGCTGCTGTAATTTGTGAGTGCCGGTTTTCCAATTGTTAAAATCGCCAATCACGGAAACAGATTCAGCATTAGGAGCCCATACTGCAAAATGGAAACCACTTTCACCATTTATATTTTTAGGGTGTGCTCCCAGGTGCTTATATAACTGGTAGTGTGTTCCTTCATTAAAAAGAAAAATATCATCCTTGCTTAGTATAGAATCTGCATGTAATACCTTATTTATTTTCTTCATTTTGAATCGCTCCTATTTCATAAAGTATGCCTTTTAGAGGGATAGCCAGCCAATCAGGCCGGTTATTTATCTCATATCCTACTTCATATACTGATTTTTCCAGCAAATAAATGGATAGTAATTTACTTATGTCTTCTTTGTCTTCAGGGATAATTGCCGAAGACTCAACATGTTTCAGGTAAGCGGCAAGGAAAGTTTTACTTACATAGTAAGTCCATAATTTTGCCCAGTGTTCCAAATCTTCATATTCTCCGGTAATTTTATTCTGCATTAGCGGAGCAAAGGCTGCATAATGGAAAGAGCGAAGCATCCCTGCTACATCTTTCAAGGGCGAGCGTTTGAGTCTTCTTTCGCCCAAAGGTCTGGCAGGTTCGCCTTCGAAGTCAATAATATAAAAGTCATTTCCAGTATAGAGAACCTGGCCAAGGTGATAATCGCCATGTACTCTTATTTTTTTGGCTTTTATTTTTTTAGATAAACTTTTTCTGCAATAGCTAATAATTTTAATTTCCAGAGATAATACTTCTTTTAAATCAGCCTGGATGTTTTCCGGGCATCGATTACAATTTTTACGTAAGGTCAAAAATACTCTTTTTACTAAACTCTGAATTGATTGATAAAGTGAACGCTGATAAAGCAAAGAATAAGATATAGGCTTGAAATCAGGGTTTTGAGTAGGACGTGCCAGGGCCCGGTGTAATTCAGCAGTTCTTTTTCCCAGCTGATAAGACATTTCCAAAAATGGTGCCCCAATCAATTCCAGCATTATTTCCGGGACATCTTCTTCAAATTTTTCAAAAAGAGATGATGGCAAAGAAGGGTATTTCTCTATCTGGGTTATTTTTGATAATACTCTCTCATAATATCGAATAAGATAATCCTGGGCATAATCCCAGGCATTTCCTTCACTTTGCACGAAGGGATACAGAATTCCTAAAGTCACCAGGGAACCATCTTTTTTCTGATATTCAATTGCTCCGGCGAAAGAAGGAACATTTTTATAATCAGTTTTTTCAGTAATATATTTTACTATTTCTAAATCAGGGTTAATTCCTTCATCCAGCTTTCGGAATAATTTATAGATTAGGTCGTGCCCATATAAAATAGAAGTATTGCTCTGTTCGGTATTTAAAAGATTAGAACGTTCAAAAGAACCCATTTTTTTCCGAATATTTTTAAAATATTTACCAGGATAGGCCTTTATTTTCCCCCCGGATGTTTTTATTACCCTTCTTCTTGCCACCAGTTGAAGAATTGTTTGGTGGAAATCTTCATCCAGTGCTGAATCATATATTATTCCATTCCCTTTTGGGGATTGATATTGAAGCAAAACAAAATTTGGTTTTTCCTGTAATAGGGTTGTCGCCTGCTCAATTTCTAAAAAAGACAGTGGAAGATGGTAGAACTCTTCCGGTCCCGAGGTATAACTAACTTTTAAAATTAATACTAAAGAATACCCGGTTCTATTTTTAATGGGAATTGTTTCAGTAATAATGATTTTCAATATTTTTTGGGATTTGCTACCAAACCATCTTTGTTGCTGCAAATATCCAGGAAGTATCTGGTTTTCAATCCTTGATTTTGTTCTATTGCCAAAAAGGTCGAGCCAATCTTTTTTGGTTTTCATTACTGGAATTTGCTGAACAGTTTGTTCTACAACACCATCTTCCTCTTTTTGTAATACAAACCAGAAGTAATCATAGAAACCCATGGTCATTACATAAGGCTTATCCTGAATGATAGGAAATTGATTCTTGCTGAATATTTCTATCGGATGGTATCCGGTATATTCATATAAGTCCAGTTCAGCAACTTGAGAAAAGCGGGAAAGGTTGATGACAACCAGGATTGTTTCATCTTCATATTTACGGATAAAAGCCAGTATTTTGGGATTATCAGGTTGTAAAAATTGGATACTTCCCCTACCAAAGGCCTTATAATTTTTGCGCATGCTAATCACTCTTTTCATCCACCAGAAAAAGGAAGTTTGATTTTGTTCCTGGTTTTCCACGTTAACAGTTTCATAGTGATAGGCCGGGTCAATGATTATCGGTAAATAAAGTTTCTGGGGATTAGCCCGGGAAAAACCGGCATTCCGGTCAGCACTCCATTGCATAGGGGTTCTTACCCCATCACGATCGCCTAAAAAATGATTATCTCCCATACCAATTTCATCACCATAGTAAATAGTAGGTGTGCCTAGAAGGGAAAACAGTAATATTTTCATTATTTCCATTTTTCTACGATGATTTTCCAATAAGGGTGCCAAACGTCTTCTAATGCCTAAATTTATACGGGCAGAAGTGTCTCTAGCATACACCCGGTACATGTAATCCCGTTCTTCATCTGTAACCATCTCCAGGGTTAGCTCATCATGATTTCTCAGGAATAGTGACCATTGACAGTTATCCGGAATGTCCGGTGTTTGTTCTAAAATATCAATAATTGGGAAACGGTCCTCCATCCTTAAGGCCATAAACATGCGGGGCATGAGAGGAAAATGGAAAGCCATATGACAGGCATCACCATTTCCAAAGTAAAGGATTGCATCCTCCGGCCATTGGTTAGCTTCTGCCAGGATCATGCGGTTTTTATATTTCTGGTCTACATAAGCTCGCATTTTTTTTAAAAAGTCCAGTGATTCAGGCAGATTTTCACAATTGGTGCCCTCCCTTTCAAAAAGATATGGGACAGCATCCAGTCTCATTCCATCTACACCCATCTTCATCCAGAAATCAATTACATTCAAAATGGCTTTCTGCACATCAGGATTATCATAATTTAAATCCGGCTGATGAGAATAAAAGCGGTGCCAGAAATATTTGTCATTTTCCGGGTCCCTGGTCCAGTTTGATGTTTCAAAGTCTTGAAAGATTATGCGGGCATCCTGGTACTTATCCGGGTTATCACTCCAGACATAAAAATCCCGCCATTTTTTTGGAGCGTTTTTTTTGCGAGCCCTTTGAAACCAGCTATGCTGGTCAGATGTATGATTTAACACCAGCTCGATAACCACTTTCATTTCTCTTTTGTGAGCTTCTCTTAAAAAGTTTTTAAAATGGCGCATATTGCCATAGTGGTGATGGATACTGTAATAATCTGCAATATCATATCCATCATCTTTCAGGGGAGAAGGGAAAAAGGGCAACAACCAGATAGTATTAATACCAAGGTTTTCCAGGTAATCAAGTTTTTCAGTTAATCCCCTCAAGTCTCCAATACCATCACCATTTTTATCAAAAAACGTTTTAACATGCAGTTCATAAATAATTGCATCCTTATACCATAAAGGGCTTTCTGTGAAATCATCCTGGCTGATCATCTGTAATTCCTTTCCTCCTAGTTAAAATAATCAAATTGGTTTTCTTTTTTTAAGTGTTTTTTAATCTTAATTATATGAGCAGGTAAAACATGTGGATTAAGTTCGACATAATTATATTCACCCTGCCAGACATATTGTCCCTCACCTAATAAATCATAGGCCAGGAAGGATTGGTTAGCTGAGATTCCAAGTTCAGCCAGAGGTACTTTTATCCAGCCGGACTGTGTATAGTTAGGATCCAGGTTAACGACAACTAAAATAGCATCTGTTTTTTGTTCATTAAATTTAGCATAATATAGTAACTGGTTGTTTTCCACTGGCAGAAAATGAATATTATTGGTTTTGTGAAATTCCGGGTTTTCTTCTCTAATTTTATTAATTTTAGCAAATAATTTGCGAGTACTTTCTTTTACCTCTGCTGGTAACCAGGTTTTCAGTTCATATTTTTCTGAATTATAATATTCTTCTTTTCCATTAACAGCTTTATTTATAAAGCGTTCATAAGGTGGTCCATAAATGCCGTAGTTTGACGATAATGTTGCGGCAAGTATAAATCTAATAATAAAGGCAGGCCTGCTGTCAGCCTGTAAATATTCAGAGAGAATATCAGGTGTATTAGGCCAGAAATTGGGGCGAAAAAAGTCTTTTACCGGTGTCTGGGTTAATTCAGTTAAATATTCTGCTAATTCTTGTTTGGTATTCCGCCAGGTAAAGTAGGTATAAGATTGAGTGAATCCAAGCTTGGCCAGTCTATACATTACTTTAGGTCTGGTGAATGCTTCTGCCAGAAATATTACATCCGGATAATCTTTTTTAATGTTATTAATTAACCATTCCCAAAAGAGAAAAGGCTTGGTATGAGGATTATCAACCCTGAATATTGCAATTCCCTGTTTAATCCAGAAAATAACAATATTTTGTAATTCTTCCCATAAACTTTGCCAGTTTTCTGTCTCAAAATTAAAAGGAACGATATCCTCGTATTTTTTAGGTGGATTTTCAGCATACTGAATTGTTCCATCTACCCGCCAGCGAAACCATTCAGGGTGTTCTTTTATATAGGGATGATCAGGAGAGCATTGGAATGCTAAATCCAGGGCGATTTCCATTCCATGGTCAGCGGCTTTTTTAATAATTTTTTGAAAATCAGAAAAATTTCCCAGTTGTGGGTGAATAGCCATATGTCCGCCCAATTCGCTCCCGATAGCCCAGGGGCTGCCTGGCTCATCTTTTCCTGCAACAACAGAATTATTTTTTCCTTTACGATGAGTATTACCAATAGGATGTATTGGAGGAAAATATAATATATTAAAACCCATCCGGGCAATTTCCGGTATTTTTTGCAGACAATCATGGAAATTTCCATGCTGGCCTGTTTTGGGTGAGCAGGAACGGGGAAATATTTCATACCAGGCACTAAAGCTGGCTCTTTTTCTGTCAACCGTCACTTTTAAAATATTATGATAATAAGTGATATGATTTTGTACCGGATATTTCTGGATGAATTCGACCGTTAAAAGATTTTCTAATTTTTTTATTAACACATCCTGTTGTTTACCTATTTGAATAAGGGTAATAATTTCTTGGATCTCAGCTTTCTTATTGGGCTCCTTAATCTTTTTCATAGCTTCAGCCAGTATAGAAAGACCGCTTTTTATATCGACAATAATATTATTACCAACTAGTGCTTTTTTTTGAATATCCTTCCACCAGGTTGAAAGATGGTCAATCATTGCTTCCAGGGTGTATTCGTAAATACCGGGCTGGTTGACTGAAAATGCTCCTTGCCAGAGATCATTTACAAGGAATTCCATACTGTTCTTCTGCCATTTTTGCTCTCCCTCTTTCCGGAAGAGTAAGTTTGCCAGAAGTTGATCATGGCCATCAGCATAAATATCAGCATAAACTACAATGCTTTCGCCCACAGTTCTTTTAATATTAAACTTACCATTATTTATTTCAGGCTGTACGTTTTCAATTACAACCCTTTGTTTTCCATTAATATCTTTTAATTGTTTAATTTGGTGAGTCCTTTCTATTTTATGTTAATTATTTTGTTTCCAGGAATCTTGTGATTGATTTTAACATCCCCTGGGGAGAACGAGACATATTCATTCTTCTTGCCAATTCTTTTTCTCCAAATACGTCGCGCATCCAGCTGGCAAAATCATTATTTTTCTTATTAACATGATAATTAAATAATTCTTTATCCATATTGGCAAGCTGGTCCAGTAATTCTGCAAGGTTTTTAACCGGAATACCGTTATTTAAGTAAAAATAATTATCAGATGTAGAAGGTTCTTTATAAATGTCGATTTTTTCTTTTTTTTGAGTCATTTTATTTACCCCTTTTGCTTAATAAAAATATAATGCATCCTATTTTTATTGACTGTTGTGCGATGGTGTGGTGTTAATATTTTGTAGCTTTTTTACATGAAATATTTTAATATTTTATTTATTAGCTATATTTTATTGACTAATATTAAAAAGTCAATCTTTTTATTAATTTTTATTAATATATTTCCTATAATTCTTCGTTAAAATAATCCCATAAAGATAATGATTATTTTCATAGTATTTTATTTATTTAATATTATAAGACAAAAACCGTTTAATTCAAAATTAAACAATTCAAAGATTTGTTAATTTTTATTAAAAAATTTTGTTTTTCAAAAGAGTTTAGTGAGCAGTAAGATAATTTTTATATGCTATACTATAATTAAAAGTTAATTTAGTTAAATAATATTAGTCATGGAAAAAATAATACCCTTTCTGAAATTTAATAATATTGTATGAAAAGAAAGATAGATATAGCTAAAAATGTAATTTATGATAATTTATGTATATTTAGATGTCCAATCTGTAAGCAGCAAATGATTCTTCAAAAGAATTTCCTGCTCTGTAAAAATGCTCATTGCTTTGATTTGTCTAAAAACGGTTATATAAACCTGTTAAGAAATCCAATCTCTTCCAAATATAATAAAAATTTATTCATTGCCAGAAAAAAAATTCTACAGGATGATTTTTTCAAAAAACTGATAGTGGAGATTGGCAATTTTATTGTAAAGGTTATAAAAAATAAACAATTTCCAGATTTAAGGATATTAGACACTGGTTGTGGGGAAGGAACTAATTTAGTAAGTATATCCAAATATATTAGAGAAAAATCAAAAATTAATCCTGTCGGAGTAGGTCTTGATATCTCTAAAGAAGGGATTTGGATTGCTGCTAGAGAATATCCTGGATACATCTGGTGTGTTGCTGATCTTGCCGATAGTCCATTAAATGACAGGCAATTTAATTTCATTTTGAATATCCTGTCACCGGCTAATTACTCCGAATTTGACAGGCTCCTGAACGATGATGGAATTTTGATAAAAGTTATTCCGGGGGATTTTTATTTACAGGAAATTAGAAAAAAATTTTATCCGAAAAATGAAAAAAAATATTCATCCAGCGAAGAATCTATTAAACTTTTTCGAAAAAAATTTACCATAATAAAGCGACAAAGAATATCCTATCAGCAAAAAATAGAGAGCAATAATATCCCGTGTCTTATTGAAATGACCCCCCTTTCCTGGAACTTTAAAAGAGATAACCTGGAAATTGAAGCATTTAAATTTCCAGAAATTAATAATATAACAGTAGATTTAATTATTTTAATTGGTAAGGAGTAGAATTTGGCTGATTATCTTTGGTAATTGTTTTTATTACTTGATATAATATAAATATCTGTAAATATCGGGAAAATAGTTTTCGGAGGATTAAAAATGACCGAAAGAAAACAGGAAAAAGATAAGCTAATTGATTTAAACGAGAAACAAATAATAAGTGCTCTTATGGATTATTGTACAGATAGTATATATTTTAAAGACATTCACAGCAGATTTATTCTTGTAAACAAGGCATTGCTTAAGAAACTTGGTATGAAAGATCTTAGCGAAGTGATTGGAAAGACCGACTATGATTTTTTTACTGAAGAACATGCCAAAGAGGCCTATGATATTGAACAAAAAATAATTACAACAGGCGAACCCATAGTTGATATTGAAGAAAAAGAAACCTGGTACAAAAAAGGAATCAGATGGGCATTAACAACAAAAATGCCTTTTTATGATAAAGAAGGCAATATCATCGGTACATTTGGTATTTCCAGAGATATAACTGATAGAAAGAAGGTAGAAAAAGAATTAGAAAAACAAATATCTTTCATGAATGCTCTCATGGATGGTGTAACTGATTCAATCTATTTTAAAGACCTTCAAAGCAGATTTTTACTAGCCAATAATGGATTAGCAAGAAAACTGGGTGTAAAAGACCCCAAAGAGGTAATTGGAAAAACAGACTTTGATTTTTTTACCAGGGAACATGCCGAACCAGCATATATTGATGAACAAAATATAATTAAGACCGGGAAGCCCATAGTAAATATTGAAGAGAAAGAAACATGGCATGGAAGAGAAAATGAGTGGGTTCTAACAACAAAAATGCCTTTTTATGATAAAGAAGGCAATATCATCGGTACATTTGGTATTTCCAGAGATATAACTGATCGTAAAAAGGCAGAACAAAAGATACAATATCTATCTTATCATGATAGTCTTACAGGACTTTATAACAGGGCTTTTTTTGATGAAAATTTAAAAAGATTAGACACAGAAAGACAGCTCCCGCTTACTATAGTAATGGGAGATGTGGACAATCTTAAGTTGGTTAATGACACCTGTGGTCATCTTAAAGGAGATATGCTCCTAAAAATTATAGCCAGCATATTTAAAAAATGTTTTAGAGAAGAGGATGTAATCTCCAGATGGGGAGGGGATGAATTTATTGCTATACTACCCAAGACCAGTAAAGAGGAAACATTAAATATTATCAAGAGAATAAAATCTGCATGTAACAAGAGAAGTATAAATGGAGTGCCTACCAGTATCTCTCTTGGAATTTCTACAAAGGAATCCGCATCCGAAAATATCCTTGATGTATTAAAAGAAGCAGAAGATAAAATGTATGAGAAAAAAACAAAATGCAGAGCATCAATAATGTCTTTATATAGTAATTTTAATAAAAATAAAAAATAAATCTTCATATATATTGACTTAATTTTTAGAAGAGTGTATTATTTAGATAGAAAATATAATACTTATTTTAAGTAATATAAAAAGTGCAAATATTCTTTCTAAGAACAAAACATACCACAAAAACAAACTATTTAATTCTGCAAAATCACAGTTCCTATAAAAAAATATAATTTACAAAACCTTAGGATAGGAGGGATGTGTATCAAGTAGTACTTTTCTAATAAACCAAATTATCGAGATTTGAAAAAATTATTATTTCGGCTAGTAATATTAAAAATTTTATTTAATTTTCAGGAGGTCTTACTATGAGAAAAATTAATTTTATTTGGTTTTTGACTGTGCTGGTGCTGGTTAGCAGCGTATGTTTTTCTTTATCTGCTTTAGCACAAAACCAACCTGTTACTATAACCTGGTGGCATATTCAGACTGAAACGGAACACAGGGAATTATGGCAAGATTTAGCTAACGAGTATATGGCTGAGAACCCTCATGTAAACATTGAAATTACAGTCATGGAAAATGAGAATTTCAAAGCCAAGATGACCACGGTTATGCAATCAGGAGAGGTACCTGATCTTTTCCAAAGCTGGGGTGGCGGTACCATGAATGATCAGGCTGAAGCAGGTTTGCTCAAGGATATTACTGAATACCTGGATAAAGACGGTTGGCGTGAAACATTTTCAGAGGGAGCGTTAGGAGTATATGCTTACCAGGGAAGAAATTATGGTGTACCACGTGATATGGGTATGGTTGGTTTCTGGTATAACAAGGAACTGTTTGCCCAGGCGGGTATTGATAGCCCCCCTGAAACCTGGTCTGAGTTGTTTGATACTATTCAAAAATTAAAAGATGCCGATATTATCCCTATTGCTTTAGGTGAAGGAGACAAATGGACAGGTGCCTTCTACTGGGAATATCTGGCAGCACGTATTGGTGGAGAAGAAGCATTTGTAAAAGCGGCTACCAGGGAAGGTTCTTTTACTGATCCTGCATTTATAGAAGCAGGAGAAAAATTGTTGGATTTAGTAGATGCTGAACCTTTCCAGTTTGGTTTCCTGGGCGCTACCTGGGCTGATGAAGCTACTCTTATGGGTAATGGCGAAGCAGCTATGGACCTTATGGGACAATGGGCTCCTGGTTCATTCAAAGAAAACAGTATTGATGGATTAGGATTAGGCGATAAAGTAGGATGGTTTAAATTCCCCATGGTTGAAGGAGGAGCCGGTCATCCTGATGATGCATTAGGAGGTGGCAATGGATTTGTCGTTGGAAAGGATGCACCTGAAGAAGCTATTGACTTTTTAAAGTTTATCAGCAGTGTTGAATCACAGATTGAACAGGCTAAAATTGGTCTTTCAGTACCGGTAGTAAAAGGTGCCGAAGTAGGGTTGACTGATCCAACTCTAAAGCTTGTTCAACAGGGTGCGGCTGATGCTAAATATTTCCAGCTGTACTATGATCAATATCTACCTCCGGCAACAGGTTCTGTAGTTAATGATGCTGTTCAGGGATTATTTGCAGGAACAATGACTCCAGAAGAAACAGCTCAGATGATTGAAGATTCAGCTGCTCGAGAAATAAAATAATTTCTCCTTAATATTTATAGATGCAGATGTGTGGGGATCGATTTTGCAAAATCGAGTCCCACACATCTGGCTAATTAAGAAGGAAATCATCGATGAATAAAAAAGTACCAGAAAAAGGCAAAGCTATTAAACTATTACCTCGGACTAATACCTTTACCTGGGAACTTCAGGATAATATGACTATTATATTATTTTTATTACCAGCATTTATATTATTATCTATATTCCTTGTTTATCCAATATTTCGCTCTGCCTACTATAGTTTGTTTAATTGGAAAGGTTTTGGCCCGGCAGTTGATTATATAGGGTTAGAGAATTATACACGTTTGCTAACTGATAAAATATTTTTAAAAGCAGTTAAAAATGGAATATTAATCGTAGTATTTTCCTTAGTAATTCAACTACCACTGGCGATGGGACTGGCTCTCATTGTTGGACGAAACATCCCGGGAAGGGCCTTTTTCCGGGCAATTTTTTTTATGCCCTATGTTCTATCTGAAGTTATTACCGCAATTATGTGGTTAATTCTTTATAATCCTAATCCAAGTCGGGGTTTTCTGAATGCAATCATCAATATTATTCCTAGCTTGGAACCCCAGGCCTGGTTGGCAGACACCAGACTGGTGCTGCCCGCAATCTTCGTTGTATTAACCTGGAAATATGTTGGATTTCATATGCTTTTATATATAACAGGTTTGCAAAATATTCCCAGAGACATTGAAGAAGCTGCGTTGATTGACGGCGTAAATAGCCGTCAGATGGTCACTCATATAACTTTACCATTATTAGCCGGAACAATAAAGACCTCAATATATCTATCGATTATCGGTTCGTTGCAGGTGTATGCTTTAGTCTGGATTATGACCAGAGGCGGTCCGGTTAACGCCAGTGAAGTGATGTCCACATATATGTATCGATATAGTTTTGTTCGATTTGAGCTGGGGTATGGTTCCGCAGTAGCAATTGTTATGCTGCTTATTTCTTTAACTTTTTCCATTATTTATTTACGATTTACCAGAAAAGCAGAATATATAACATAGAAAAGGATTCTGATTATGCCGGAACACATTTTAAAAAAAAGAAAAAATAATAAGAAAAAAATGCCAGTAATTTTAAAATATATTGTCCTTACTGTTGCTGCAATATTTATATTATTTCCCATAGTTATGATTATATTTGGAACGTTAAAGACCCGTGGTGAGTTTATGACAGTCCCCTATACACCACCTATTCCACCTAATTGGGGTAATATAAAAAGAGTTTTAACTATGCCAATATTTTGGTATATGATGCGTAACAGTATATTAGTGATGATTATAACTACAGTTGGGGTAGTCGTTGTTGCCAGTTTATCAGCTTTTGTATTTTCCCGGATAGAATTCCGTAGAAAAAATATGTTATTTAATTTTTTTACTCTTGGATTAATGTTCCCTGTAACTGTAGCAATTTTACCAATATACCTGATAATACGACAGTTGAATTTAATCAATAGCCTTACCGGTGTGATTTTAGTACAGACAGCATTCCAACTTTCTATCTCTATCGTGATACTTCGAAATTTCTTTATGTCTGTCCCCTTTGAACTTCAGGATGCTGCCAGCATAGACGGATGCAATAATCTTGGGTTTTTTTGGTGTGTACTATTGCCTCTTGCCAGACCTTCGCTTGCTGCTGTTGCAGCTTTAACCATGGTGACCAGCTGGAATGACCTTTTAGTACCACTGGTTTTAATAGACAAGGAAAAATTGTGGACTCTTCCTCTTGGCACTATGCAATTTCAGGGGCAATATGGAATGGATTTATCACTGGTATCTGCCTTTTTGTTATTGTCTGCTATTCCTGCAATAATCTTTTATGTATTTGCGGAACGGCAGTTAGTCTCAGGTTTGACTGCAGGAGCTTTAAAAGGATAGACATTAATCTAAATGAAATTTAAACATTTTTAATATTATATATAAAAAATAGGGATTATAAAAATGGTTGAAGAGTTTAAAAAGCATAAAAATGACGTTTACACAAAGGTATATCTTGACAAGGATAAACCGGTTTCTGAGAGAGTGGAAACTCTTTTATCGCTTATGAGTCTGGATGAAAAAATTGCTCAGCTTGGTAGTTTATGGATATATGAGGTATTAGATAAAAAAGAATTTTCTGAAAAAAAAGCAGATACTTTGATGAAAAATGGTATTGGCCAGATAACACGTTTGGGCGGGGCAAGTAATTTCAGCCCTAGTGAATCTGCCAGGACAGCAAATAGGATACAAAAATATTTACTTGAAAAAACGCGCCTGGGAATACCGGCCATTATTCATGAGGAATCATGCAGCGGTTATATGGCTAAAGGAGCGACCTGTTTCCCCCAGATTATTGGAGTAGCAAGCACCTGGGAGACGGATTTAGTTGAAAAGATGGGCAAAGTTATTAAGGAACAAATGAGAGCAGTGGGTGCGCATCAAGCACTTGCACCGGTGTTAGATATAGCCAGAGATGCTAGATGGGGTAGAACAGAGGAAACCTTTGGAGAGGACCCGTATCTTACTTCAATGATGGGATTATCTTATATCAGGGGAATTCAGGATAACAGCTGGAAGACAGGGGTAATGGCTACTGCCAAACATTTTGTCGGTTATGGTGTTTCGGAAGGTGGCATGAATTGGGCACCGCCACATATTCCTTACCGGGAATTACGTGAAATATTTTTAAAACCCTTTGAAGTTGCAGTCAAGGAAGCAAAAGTTGCTGCAATTATGCCGGGATACCACGAGTTAGATGGTATGCCCTGTCATAATTCGATTGAGTTACTAAATGATATTTTAAGGGATGAATGGGGATTTGAAGGATTGATTGTATCAGATTATTTTGCCATAAATATGTTAAAAGAATACCATCTTGTTTCATCAGATAAAGAAGAAGCAGCAATTCAAGCTATCAGGGCAGGAGTAGATGTAGAGTTGCCCAGTACTGATTGCTATGGAGCACCATTAAAAAAAGCCCTGGAGAAACAATTGATTGATGAATCCCTAATTGATAGATCTGTAGCTAAAATACTCAAAATGAAATTTCTAATGGGCCTTTTCGAAAATCCATATATAGACGAAGAGAGAGCTGCAACAAAATTTGATACGCCGGAGCAGCGGGATTTAGCTTATAAGATTGCCTGCAAATCAATTGTATTATTAAAAAATGAAAATAATACATTACCTATTAGAAATATTAAATCCTTAGCAGTGATAGGTCCAAATGCAAACAGCACCAGGAATATCATAGGTGATTACGCTTATCCCTGTCATATTGAATCATTGTTAGAGATGAAGGAAGGAAAGCAGGATTTTGATACACCTGTCCCTGATAACGTGGAAATGGAAGATAATTTTGTGCCAATCAAGAGTATTTTAGAGGTAATAAAGGAAAGAGTTAATAATATTAAAGTAAGTTATGCCAAAGGATGTGAAGTTACAGGTGATTTAAGAGACAGCTTTTCAGAGGCGATTGAGGTTGCAAAAGAATCAGATTTAGCTGTAATAGTTGTGGGAGGAAAATCAGGGATTATTAATGATTGCACCAGTGGAGAAACCAGAGATAGAGCAACTCTTAATCTTACCGGGGTACAGGAAGAACTCATAAAAGAGATTTATAATACTGGTACTCCGGTAATTGTCGTACTTGTAAACGGAAGGCCGTTATCTGTAAATTGGGTTTATGAAAAGATACCGGCAATATTAGAAGCATGGTTACCTGGAGAAGAGGGGGCTAAGGCGATAGTTGATGTGCTTTTTGGAGATTATAATCCGGGAGGTAAATTACCTATATCTTTTCCCAGGTCTGTGGGGCAAGTACCTGTATATTATAACCACAAACCATCCGGTGGACGTTCCCACTGGAAAGGGTATTATGTTGAGATGAGTAGCAAGCCCCTTTTCCCATTCGGTCATGGATTGAGTTATACTAATTTTGAGTATAGCAATATAGTTATTACGCCCAGGGCTGTATCCCGGGATAGTAAGGTGAAAATAAGTGTTGTTGTAAAAAATATTGGTTCCAGTACCGGGGATGAAGTTGTACAGTTATATGTTCACAACAGACAAAGCACCATAACCAGACCATTAAAAGAATTGAAAGGATTTAAAAGAATTACTTTGAAACCCGGTGAAAAAAAGACAGTTAACTTCATTTTATTATCTAAAGATCTCGGTTTTTATAACAAAGATTTGAGATATACTATAGAACCGGCAACAATAAGGGTTATGATAGGAAGTTCTTCTGAAGATATCCGTTTAGCAGGTGAGTATAAAATTACAGAGTAAAAAAACGAGCATTATTAAAAAAGGTAGAAGATAAAAAAGTTTAAATATTCTACGATAGTTTTGTCATAGATATAACTTTATTTACAATCTTAAAAATTGTTGGCCCGTATTAAAGCTAAATACAAAAGTAAATTGAAATACCTACAAGTAAAAAAATAATTTAAAAAAGGGGGTGGTTAAGAAGATAAACTAATTTCTATTTCCCATACTTTATTTTATTATTAAAAAAAGGAGATTCTAATTATGAAAAAATTTTATCTTGGTTTACTGACAATTACATTTTTAATTGTTTTGAGCCTATCAGTTTTTGCTGCTGACAAACCTTTAATTGGTCTATCTTTTTCTGATTTTACCTTAGAAAGATGGGTAAGAGAAGCTGAAGAAATGACTAAACTTGCTGAGAGCATGGGTGCTGATGTTATTGTTCAAGAAGCTAATCATGATCCAAAGATACAAAATGATCAGATAGAGAACATGGTTTTACAGGGAGCAGATGTTATTCTTATTGTTGCAGAGGATGGTGCAGCTGCGGCAACAGCAGTCGATGCAGCAACAGAGGCGGGTGTAAAATGTATTGCTTATGACCGTTTAATCAAGTCACCAAACAATGCTGTGTATATTTCATTTGATAATGTGGAAGTCGGACGGGCGCAGGCAAGAGGAGTATTAGAAGCTAGAGATAGTGGCAAATTTGCACTTCTTGGCGGAAGCCCCACAGACAACAATGCGGTGCTGGTCAGACAGGGACAAATGGAAGTACTTCAACACCTTATTGATAGCGGACAGATCGAAATTGTTGCTGACCAATGGGTACCTAATTGGGATACAGCCGAAGCATTGAAAATTATGGAAAATATGCTTACTGCTACCAATAATGAAATTGATGCAGTAGTTGCTTCCAACGATTCAACTGCACTGGGTGCGATTGAAGCCCTAAGAGCCCAAGGCCTGGCTGGTAAAGTACCTATTTCTGCACAGGACGCCACAGCAGCTGGCTGTAATGCAGTAGCCAAAGGGGAACTTACGGTGACAGTATATAAAGACATAAGAGAGCTTGTTCCATTATCAATTGAAATAGCAGTTAAGCTGGCTAAAGATGAACCAATAGAAGGTTTGGAAGAATTCTCATTAGCAGAATTAACTGGAGAAGATTTAGAAGGTACAGTAACATGTCGGTTCCTGGAAGTTGTAGGTGCGACTAAGGATAATCTCTATGAAGTAATTGTAAAAAGCGGATATCAGTCATACGACGATGTATATAGGGGTGTTCCCGAAGCTGAAAGACCTCCGAGAATCTAATTATTAATTAAAGAGTATTGTGCACAGTGCACTGCAGGCTGTTTAAAACACTGCAGTGCACTTGTTTTTTTGATTTGAAGTAAGAAAACCCTGATAGGGGGGTTATTTTGAAAGATGATTTTATTTTAAAAATTAATAATGTAACAAAGGATTTCCCAGGTGTACGAGCGTTGTCTGATGTTTCTTTTAATGTTAAAGAAGGAACTATTCATGGTATATGTGGGGAAAATGGTGCCGGGAAATCAACTTTAGTAAAAATATTAGCCGGTGTATATCCTTTCAATACTTACCAGGGAAGCATTTATTTTAATAAAAAAGAATTGAAGCTTACATCTTCTTCAATTGAAGAAGCAATAAAAGAGGGAATTGCAACAGTATATCAGGAACTTGTTCTTGTACCATATTTAACAGCTGGAGAAAATATTTTTTTAGGGAGGGAGCCTAGAAATCAGAGAGGAATTATTAATTGGAATAAATTATTTTCAGATACGAAGGAAATTTTGACAAAATATAAATTAAATGTCCCCCTTTTTTCGAAATTATCTACATTGAGCGTAGGACAACAACAAATGGTTGAAATTGCCAAGGCTTTATCCCATGAAGTTAAGTTACTTATACTTGATGAACCTACTTCTGCTCTAACTGAAGCTGAAACAAGTTCGTTAATGGAAATTCTAAAAAATTTAAAAAAGAGTGGAGTTACCTGTATTTATATTTCGCATAGATTGGATGAATTTTTTCAAATTACTGATAGCATTACTGTGCTTAGAGACGGTCAGGTTGTTGATACAGTAAAAACCGTTGATACCACTGAAGAGAAGATAATTGCTATGATGGTAGGACGTGAGATGAAAAAGAGATTTCCTGATAAGAAATCTAAACCCGGAGAAAAAATTCTGGAAGTCAGGAATCTGTCAGTATTTTTAAAAAATAAATCAGTAATCAAAAATGTCTCATTTGATTTGAAGAAGGGTGAAATATTGGGAATAGCTGGTTTGATGGGTTCTGGAAGAACTGAACTTGTAACAGCCTTATTCGGAGAGTATGGAAATCAGGTAACTGGTGATATATTGCTGGATGGAAAACATATAAAAATTAATTCAGCAGAAGACGCTATTCAATATGGAATAAGCCTGGTTCCCGAAGACCGAAAAGAAAAAGGATTAGTTTTAATACAGGAAATATATAAAAACATTTCCTTACCCAATCTGAGACAATTCTCCAGTAGATTTAATATTGATAAATATAAAGAGTTACAGGAATGTCAAAAATATGCAGATTATCTTGCAGTTAAGACACCATCTCTTTTTACTATTACAGAATCGTTGAGTGGGGGAAATCAACAGAAGGTAGTGATAGCAAAATGGCTAATGTCAAACCCGAAAATCCTTATTTTAGATGACCCAACCAGAGGAATTGATGTAGGTACAAAATATGAGATATACAATCTTATAAACAAGCTTGCAGAAAAAGGTGTAGGTATAATAATGATATCTTCAGAACTGGAGGAAGTACTTGGAATTAGTGACAGAATTATGATTATGCATGAAGGCCAGTGTGCTGGAACAATAGAACGAAAAGAAGCTACTCAGGAAAAGATTATGGCGTTAGCCACAAATATAAAAAAAAATAACAGGTATGATTAATGAAAGATTTAAATTATATTCAAAAGTTCAAGGAATTCAAGATTGATTTTAGAGCATATACACTATTTTTTGCTCTTGTTATCATTTGGTTACTTTTTGGGTCTTTAACCGGAGGTATATTCCTTTCAACAAGAAATTTTTCAAATCTTCTTAGACAAATGACTATTATCTCGTTTCTTGCCATAGGGATGACACCAGTTATTATTACTGGAAATATTGACCTTTCTGTAGGAGCTATGACTGGCTTTATCAGTGTTATAGCTGCCTATTTGCAAGCAATTATTTTTCCCAATCTTCTTCCTGGATTATTCCCATCTCTTTCTATCGCATCATTAGGAATTATTAGTACAGTTGTTACAGTGATCATTTGTCTTTTTATTGGTTTACTAATCGGGCTTGGCCAGGGCTATATTATTGCTTATGGTGGAGTACCAGCATTTATAGTCACTCTTGGAGGTCAATTTGTTCTTAAGGGGGGAATTTTGGGTGTTACTCAAGGCAAAACAATTATTCCAATCGAAGATTCCCTGCGTGTCATGGCCCAAGGGTATTTATCTGAATATGCAGGAATTATCGTTGCGATTATTGCTATTATTATTATTTTTATATCCACTTTGCAGAATAGAACAAAAAAGAAAGAATATGGAATAAAAGTCAGATCGCTTGGTATGGATTTATTTGTTGCAGCGGTATTTTCAGTACTTATTTTAGTGTTTACTTTTATGATGAATAGTTATAGAGGAATTCAGATTCCAGTATTGATTATGGCAACTATTGCCATAATAGTTACTTATATTATGAACAATACAAGATTTGGTAGACATATTTATGCTGTTGGCGGTAACAGGGAAGCAACAAGACTATCTGGTATAAATGTAAGAAAAGTTGTTCTAAAAACATATGCCATGATGGGTATTCTATGTGGAGTTAGTGGAATCATTTTAACCGGTTATGTTGCTGCCGGCACAACCAGTGGCGGTACTAACTACGAGCTTTCAGCAATTGGTGGCTGTGTTATGGGCGGGACAAGCTTAATGGGAGGCATTGGTACTGTTTTTGGAGCTGTAATTGGGACTCTCATAATGACCAGTCTTGAGAATGGAATGAGTGTCATGAATATGAGTGTCTTCTGGCAGTATATTGTTAAAGGGTTAATATTAATTCTTGCTGTTTATTTAGATGTAACATCAAGAAAAAATAAGGTTTAAAATAAAAAATAAATATTATAATAATAGATTCAAGAAAAGGAATAGTTTCAAATTATGAACAAAAGTAAAACCAACCTGGGAAATTCAATAACAATGAAGAAATGGAACCTTAGTAGAATCTTTAAAGCAATCTATCAACAAGGCCCCATATCTAGAATAAAGTTAACCGAAATTACAGGATGCAGTCCTGGAACAGTTTCTAATCATGTTAGAACTTTGATGAAAAAAGGATTTGTAGTGGAGACGAATAAGGGGATTTCTTCTGGTGGCAGAAAGCCAATAAAGTTAATAATTAACCCCAACAAAGCTTACATATTTAGTATTGAAATAGAGGTTAATCAGATAAAAATTGTAATATTTGATTTAAAAGTAAAACCAGTGGCAGATAGTATTATTCCCATCAAGCACAAAGATGATTATATGAGAACCCTGACACAGGTATTTTTGGAAATGGATAACATGATTGAGAAAAAAAATCTGCGATTAGAGGATTTCTTAGGAATTGGTGTAGCAGTACCCGGGTTGATTGATAAAGTAAAAGGTGTATTAGAATTTGCACCTAATCTGGGATGGAAAGATGTTAGCATTTCAGAAATATTCAAAGAGAAATATGGCTTGCCTATAATTTTAAATAATGAAGCAAAAGCGGCAGCTATTGGAGAAAGGGGGGCATATTATCCCCAGGTTAACAATATGGTTTTTGTTTCGATAAACGAAGGTATTGGTTGTGGTCTTTATATAAACGGAGCATTATACCGGGGAGCTAGCGGGAATGCAGGAGAGTTTGGTCATATAACTATTAATACCAATGGCCCTCAGTGTCATTGTGGTAATCGTGGTTGCTGGGAGATATATGCTTCAGAAAGCTATATTGTTAACAGATATTTAGCGTTATCTGATAATAAGAAAAAATTGCCAAAAGAAGAAATATATAAATTAGGTAAAGATGGGGACAAAAAAGCGATTAAGGTATTTTATGAGTTAGGTAAAAATATTGGGGTCGGATTAGTGAATATTATAAATGGTCTTAGCCCCGAATTGTTGGTGATAGGCGGAGGTGTTGTAGAGATAAAGGATTACATTTATGATGAGATTATCAAAAAACTTGAAGAAAGCTGTCTATCTGTTTCTTACAAAAAAACAGAGATTAAATTCAGCAAATTGGGTAATATGGCGGCAGTTTATGGGATGGCAGATTTAATTATTGATGCAAGAATAAAATTTATTTAGCTTCTAAATTAGAATATCCTATCTAACAAGATATAGATTGAAAAAATAATATTGTATAGAAATAATATGATTTATCGAAGGAGTATAAAAATGGAAAATAGTAAATCATTGCATAGTATTTGCCGCTGGACTTTTAATGCCGGGCAGGGCGGTTTTGTTCCTGATGATATAAGGCCAAAATGGAGTGAAAACAATTTAAGCACTGTTGACACGATTAAAATAATAAAGAATAGGATTGCTCCAAGATTACCGGACAATGTAGAGCTAGGGTTTGAAATACATTATGATAATGAGTTTAATGAAGACACTGCTCAAGAAATAGCCGATACGCTTGTAGATTCCAAGATTTATCTAGCAATGACAACCCCGGGAGCCCATAAACATTACGCTTATGGAGGAATAGCTTCTCTGGATCCGGCTGAGAGAAAATCAGCAGAGGAGTTTGGCGAAAGAACAGTTGTTCTTACATATGGCCCTCTTAGGAAAGCATGGCATCCTGATTCTTCTAAATGGCCAACAGTGGTTATCTGGAATGGATCTTTTGGCTATGACATAGCGTCCATAGGTATTTCTCGAATGTATCGGAATCTTAAAGAGAGTATAGCAAAATTATGCAAGTTTGAAGAAAAATTAGGTGGAAATCTCTATTTTGCCCTGGAACCAAAACCAAATGAAGGACACCCTGCTCTTTTAATTCCTACTGTTGCCAGCGCCCTGGTATTTTGGAATAAACTGGAAAAAGAATTTAAAGTTTCACGAAATAAAAAGGGAGTAAATAAAGAATTTGGCCACTCAGAGATGATAGGGCTTGACCATGTCCACGATACTGTTGAAGAAATAGATAATAATGCCCTGGTTCATATGCACTTAAATAGTCAGGGCTATAATGATGGTATTATTTATGGAGGCCCTGGTAAGTATGATATTGACCATGGTACCAGGGTTAATGGAATGAATATAGCCATTGCCGGTTTAATTCAGGAAGCAGGATTTAACCGCTGGAAAGGCCATGATATGCAAACAAGGCCATATGATAATGAAGAACAGGGAATAGACAGGGTAATTAGAAGTATACTGAGCTGGGAGGCTTGTGCCAAAGCTGCGACAGAAATTAATAGAGAGCAATTGTTAAATTTTCTTATTGCACGAGATACTGCCAGGGCTGAAGATGTTATGAGAGAAGCTTTAATAAACGCTCAAAATTATTTTAATGAAATGTATAAAGCGTAATTTTAATTGATTTAAATTATTTAACCATGAAAAAACCACTTTTAAAAAGATGGTAATGGTTAAATAAAATGGTTTTACCATAAAATGATTAAGATAAGATAGATGACAATTTTTTTACCTGAATTCCAAAGTTGGAAGTTGTATTGCTTATGAGGGTACAATCTTTGCTGTACATTCCCTTATAGTTAATAATTCTACCGTAATACCCCCATTCTTGTTTCGATTTTACTCCAGGGTACACTTTATATTATAGGAATTAAAAAATAGATTTGTATCTGTGATTACAGGATATGGTATTTATTTTAGATAGGGGGAGAGAATCAGTAAATTTTATTTAAATTTGACCCGATTATTTATATCATATATTATTAATCATGAAGGTAAGCTGATACTAGTGAAATGTTTATCGATAAATATTATTCAATTATTATAGCAAATTTGAATTATATGACATAAGCAAGTTGGTCTCTCAGGAGGTAAGAAGTTTTAGTGTATGCTTACTGGTGTTACTGCTGGACATGGAGATTTTGCAGTACATTCCATTAATACACCTGTTTCTGTAGCAGGAATGGATGTTTCCCCAGGTGAAATTATCCATTGTCAGCACTTTCTAAAGCAACTACTGCAGCTGAGATTCGGACAATCTTTGAGGGAGAAGGACAATCATATGCCGAAAAAAAATAATTTAAAAAGAGCTATTTATAATAATAATGCCCCTGAACCTTCAGGGGTTTATTCACAGGGGATTGTTGCCGGAGACTTTGTTTTTGTCTCCGGACAATTACCCATCGCACCTCAAACACATAAATTAATTGAGAAGGATATAAAAAAACAAACAAGACAGATTTTTAAAAATATTGAAAAAATATTGTCAGCCGAAGGTCTTAGCCTGGAAGATATTGTAAAAATAAGCGCCTTTCTATTAAGCCTTAATGATTTTAAAGGAATGAATGAGGTATTTAAGGAAATTTTCCCAGAAAATCCACCTGCCCGTACTACTACTACTGTAAAGGAATTCCCTGGAGATGTCTTGATTGAAATTGATGCCATCGCCTTAAAGAAATAAATGGGAAACAAATTACCTTGCACTGTTAAGGAGGGAAAAGTAATTGAATGTTAGGAAGTTATCAGAAAAATATAAAAATGAATTAATTACCTTAAGAAGAGAATTTCATCAAAATCCAGAGGTGAGCTGGAAGGAGTTCCGTACATCCAGGAGAATAGAAGAAGAGCTTAAAAAAATAGGGATTAGTACTGAAAAAATTGCAAATACTGGAATAGTTGGAACAATCCAGGGCGAAGGCAATAGCAAAAAGATAGTTGCTTTAAGGGCTGATATGGATGCGTTACCTATCCAGGAGGCCAATGAGGATATACCTTATAAATCGAATAACAAGGGAGTTATGCATGCCTGTGGTCACGATAGTCATATAGCAATGTTGTTAATTGCTGCCAGGATTTTACAGGAATTAAGAGCTCAACTGAACGGAACAGTCAAATTAATATTCCAACCAGCGGAAGAAATTGTAGAGGGAGCCCAAAGAATGTTAAAGGAAGGTGTTCTAGATGGAGTTAATGCAATTTTGGGAATTCATGCCTGGTCTCAGTTTCCAGCTGGTAAGATTTCATTAGAACCCGGACCCAGGTTTGCTGCAGGTGATAGATTTAAAATCACTGTAAAGGGAAAAGGAAGTCATGGCGCTGTTCCCCATTTAGGAGTAGATGCTATTGTGGCTGCTTCTGCAATTATGATGAATATTCAAACCCTGGTCAGTCGAGAAATTAACCCCCTGGAACCAGCTGTAGTAACGGTGGGAAAAATCAATGGGGGATTCAATTTTAATGTCATTTGTAATGAGGTTATTTTAGAAGGGACTACCAGAAGTTTTAACCCGGATATTCAAAAGAAGTTCCCTTCGGTTATTAAAAGAATTATTACCGAAACTGCTTCGGCTTTAAATGCTAAAGCAGAATTGGAGTATACAGTCGGTTCCCCGCCATGTATAAACGATCCGGATATTTCACAAATTGCCTCAAAAAGTATTGCTAAATTGTATGGAGATGGTATTATTTGTTCTCTTGAAAAAACTACAGCAACAGAAGATTTTGCTTATTTCAATCGTATAATTCCGGGAATTTTGGTCTTTTTGGGAGTGGGCAATAAAGAGAAGGATTGCAACTATCCCCAACATAATGAAAAATTTAATATCGATGAAGATGCCCTGCCCATTGGTACTTCTTTATATGCTAAATTTGCCCTGGATTTTCTGAAAAAGAATGTAGAAAAAAAATGAATAATACAGAGGTTACAAATGCTTAATTATAACGATATTGTAAAAGCTTACTCGAAGGTGACAAAATATAAAAATGCTACTTCGTTGCAATACTCAGGGACATTAGGAAGAATGACCCATAATAAGGTTTTTTTAAAACCCGAAAATCTCCAGCTTACCGGTTCCTTTAAACTGGGCGGAGCTATCAATGTAATGATGAATTTAACGGAAAAACAGAAGAAGAAAGGGGTCGTGACTTGTTCTGCAGGAAACTGGGCACAAGCCGTAGCGTATGCTGCCGGACTTTTTGATATCAGATCGGTTATTGTTATGGCAGAACATGCCTCGAAGACTAAAATAAGCGCTACACAAGGATATGGGGCAGAAGTGATGATATACGGACAAAATTCCAATGATGTAACAAAAAGGGCAATGGATTTAGCTAAAGAAGATGGATTAACCTATTTAAGCCCTTTTGAAGATGATGATTTGATTGCAGGGCATGGAACAGTAGGCTTGGAAATTATCAAAGAGAACCCAGAAATCGATGTTATTTTTTGTCCAGTCGGTGGTGGAGCTTTTATTTCCGGGGTTACAATGGCTATAAAAGAAAATAATCCGCAGATCAGAATTATTGGAGTTGAACCGGAAAATGCTAATGCTATGTGGCTTTCTCTACAACAAAACAAAATTGTTGAAAAGGAGGAAATTGATACGATAGCAGATGGTCTGGCTTTAAAAAAGCCTGGAGAAAAACCATTTAGCATTGTAAAAAAATATGTGGATGAAATTGTACTTGTATCAGAAGATGAAATTAGAAAAGCATTAATCTTTTTATTAGAACGTGCAAAATTATTAGTTGAGCCATCCGGTGCAGTCACCGTAGCGGCAATTATAGCTGATAAGGTAAATCTTAAAAATAAGGAAATCGTTTCTATTCTTAGCGGAGGCAATGTTGATTTAGATAAACTTACTAATTATCTAAAAGAAGAAATCTGTTAACTCGTATTAGATAATGTAAAAATATTAAAAATGAATTCTTAAGTTTTTTTAAAAGGGAAGATTAATTCCTGCTAATCTTTATTCCCTATTTTTTGATAGAGCCCTGTCCAAAATACAGGGTTTTATTATTTGATAATAGCTTACTTATTTTTCCTCATAATGCACTTTTAAAAAAATAAGGTCTGACAAAAAAATTTTAGAGAGTAGAATATAGGAAATTTGCGAACCTATAGAAAAAATAATAAAAAATTTGCATTTTGAAAAAAGATGTTGTAAAATAAACTTAATAAATGGAAAGGTGTTTCCGTATTATGGAAATACAATCTAAAAAGAACGGAAAAATTAAGTCCATTGATAAAGCCCTCAACTTATTAGAATTTCTCTCTAAAAATGGAAACGAGATAGGTATTGCTGAGATTAGTGAAAAGCTGAATATGGGGCTCAGTACTGTTCATAGAATCCTGAATACGTTAAAATATCGCGGATATATCCTGCAGAATCAAAAAACAGCAAAATATAGACTGGGAATGAAATTATTTGAACTTGGTTGTGAAGTCCAGGGCACTAAAAATCTCATCAAAACCATAAGGCCTTACCTCAGAAAATTATCAAAATTAACCAATGAAACAGCTAATCTCGCAATTCTAGAAGATAAAGAGGTTGTTTACCTTGATACCATAGAAAGTTCAGAGACCTTGCGTACAGAAATTATTCAAGGAAGTAGAACGCCGGCTCATTGTACTGCCTTAGGTAAAACATTATTAGCCTTTCTTGATGATTATGATTTCAGACAGTTATATAGTAGTGATGTTGATATAATTTCAATTACTCCTCAATCTATTTCTACTTATGAAGAGTTAAAAAAAGAATTAAAAAAAGTTCAGAAACAGAGATATGCGCTTGATAGAGAGGAATCAATGCTTGGTATTAATTGTATAGGAGTTCCTATTTTTAACAAAGATAAAGAAGCTATAGCTGCTATCAGTGTTACAGGACCGGCATCACGTTTTACCGTAAATAAGATGGAAAATACAAAAGAGCAGCTGTTTAGTATATCAAAAGATATTTCAAATTCTTTTTTTGAATCATAATAATAAATAGGAGGGCCAAAAATGGCTAAAAAAAAGAGTCGCTTGGATTTTATGGAAATGAAAAAGAAAGGAGAACAGGTAGCATGGGTCACTGCTTATGATTTTCCTATGGCATCATTTGTGGAGCAAGCTGGTATGGACATGATTTTAGTTGGTGATTCTCTGGGCATGGTGGTGTTAGGATACCAGGGTACCGTTCCGGTTACTATGGAAGACTGTATCTCTCACTGTCAGGCGGTTCGCCGTGGAGCTCCCAATACTTTCTGCATCGGGGATATGCCCTTTTTATCATACCAGGTGTCCTGTGAAGAAGCGGTTAACAATGCCGGTCGCTTTTTAAAAGAAGCAGACATGGATGCGGTAAAGTTAGAAGGTGGTATTAGAGTCTGCCCCCAGATAAAAGCTATTGCCGATGCCGGTATTTTAGTAATGGGACATATCGGCCTGACACCTCAAAGTTCCGGCCAGCTGGGTGGGTTTAAAGCTCAGGGCAGGGATGCTGCCAGCGCCAGAGAGTTGATCAAGGATGCCCTGGCCATTCAGGAAGCTGGAGCATATGCAATCCTCTTAGAGGCAGTCCCACCGGAACTGACAACCTTCTTAGCCAAAAAGCTTACTATTCCTGTTTATTCTATTGGTGCCGGTGGACCCTGTGACGGGCAGCTTCTAATCTGCGGAGACATGTTGGGCTTATTCCAGGCTTTCACACCAAAATTTGTCAAGAAGTATGCCAATATAGCTGAGATTGAAACCAATGCCTTTAAGGAATATGTAAAGGAAGTTAAAAATGGTGAGTTCCCTACTGATGACCATTGTTACCATATTAAAAAGGGAGCTGAAGATGAATTTTATGAAATGCTGAAAGATTTTGAATAATAAACAATAAAAAATATTAGTGGAATGTATTTCCAATATGGAGGGAATCATGTCAAAAACATTAACAGACATAAGGGCTTTTATGGAAAAGATGGATATTCCAGGTAGAGATCTTCATGAGCTACCTTCTTCGGAAAAAACTTTTCCCGATGGAGCGCATTGGAGAATTGAGATTTCAGGAATTGAACGGGCATCTACAATGGAAGCCATGATAAAAGAGGCGAATAAGAGAAATGTGATTATCCATAGAGCTATTATTACTGTTCAGGGTTCAACCCTGGTGGACTTTGAAGAATTGAAAGCTATGGCTCAGATGGCACATGGTGAGAAATTTGAAGTTATTGCCACTATGGGACCCAGAAAGGCATGGGATGTGGGAGCCAGGGCCCAAGGTTTTAGTGAAGGGGCAGCGGTTGGATTTCGCATGAGAGGTTCAGATAATATTTCTTACTGGCTAGCTGATTTAATGAGAAATTTAGATGCTGGCTTAAGAGGTTTTCTGGTACTGGATGAGGGTCTGCTCATGATTGTTAACCGGATGCGAGAAGAAGGATTTATTCCCAAGGAGACAGTATTTAAATGGTCTGCCTTTGCCGGCTATTGCAGTGCAGCAGGTGCCAGGGTGGTAGAAAATATGGGAGCTAATTCCATGAATCCTACTTCTGATGTATCTTTAGCTATCCTGGCTGGAATGCGCAAAGCAGTTGATATTCCAATTGACATCTATATGTATATTACCGATGCAGAAGGTGGAATGTACAGGATATATGATGCACCGGAAGTTGCACGGGTAACTGCTCCCTGTTATTTCAAAATAGAACCCGGGACCTGTCAAGCTGATATGTACAAACCCTGGGTCCAGGAGAGCTGGCATGCAGAATTTATGCGGGAAAAAGTAAAGGAAGCAGCCATATTCCAGGAAATCATGGCTAAACATGCTCCAAAAATGATTTTGTCAAAAAAAGGACCATCAGATTTAGTTTTACCGGTGATTGCTTAGATTAATAAAAGAGAGATACAAATGCCTGTACATTAATTTTAACATTTGGCATTTGTATCTCTTGTATAGGATATATAGAAATATGGAGGGATAAAAATGAGTACAAACCCTTTCCAGACCGCATTGGATACTCTTAAATTTGCCGGAGAAATCGGACAAATTAATCCAGATGTAATAAAAATACTCAGTCAGCCTAAACGAATCTTTCAATTTGCAATACCAATGAAGATGGATAATGGTGAACTTCAAATATTTCAAGCTTTCAGAGTGCATTATAATGATGCTTTGGGACAGGTTAAGGATGGTACCAGGTTTGTACCTGATTTAGATTTGGATACTGTAAAGGCATTAGGATTCTGGATGACTATCAAACACGCTATTGCCGGTGTGCCTGCCGGTGGCGGAAAAGGTGGCGTCCGAGTTGATCCGGGTAAATTAAGTAATAGAGAATATGAAACTTTAGTAAGAAGTTTTATTAGAAAGCTCCCCATGAAGGGAGCATGGGTAGATGTTCCGGGAGCTGATATTGGTACCAGTGGCAGAACTCAAGGCTGGATGCTGGATGAATATGAAGAGATTATGGGATTTCACAGTCCCGCTGCAATTAATGATAAACCAGTTGAAGTAAACGGAACACTGGGAAGTCGTGAAGCAACCGGAACAGGTGCATACTTTGTCACCATGGAAGCAGTAAAACATTACAATATTTCCCCTGGAGCAAGTGTTGTCGTTCAAGGTTTTGGAGATGTAGGAAGTACTATTACTGAATTACTTTACCGACAGGGTTATAAGATTGTAGCAGTGGGTGATATTAAAGGTTCAATATATGCTAAAGATGGCTTGAATATTGAAAATTTGATTGGACACGTTAAGAAGACCGGCTTTGTTGTAGACTTCCCGGGAACTACACCTATAACCACTGAGAATTTATTGGCATTGGATTGTGATATATTAGTACCTGCTGCAGTCCAGAGTGTAATTCATAAGGAGAATGCCAACCAGGTGAAAGCAAAGTTAATCATGGAATGTGCCAATGGGCCAATAACCACAGAGGCAGAAAAAATCCTTGAGAAAAAAGGTGTAATCATGATACCCGATGTTCTTACAAATTCCGGAAGTGCAATTGTCTGTGGTTTTGAACGTACCCAGGGTTTAACTGATACCTATTGGGATTTAGAAACAGTGAACAATAATCTAAAAGAACGTATTTTAAAAACCTATCATGAAACAATTAAAACTGCTGAAGAAAAGAAAACATCTCTAAGGAATGCTGCCTGGATAAACGCTTTAAACAAGATAGGAAAAGCAATGCAAGCCAGGGGATGGATATAGTAAACTTTTTTATTCTAATCATCGTACTTCTGTTCTTTATAAAAAAGATATTGATTTCTTAAAACAGTACTTTAATATGGCAATAAAAAAATGGTTCAATATTAAAGAACAGGGGAAGGAACACTATGTTTTTTGAATTATCTGAATATAAAGAAAGATTACAAAAGACGAGAGAGAGAATGAAAAACGAAGGCATTGATGTTTTATTTGTTACTCACCCGGCTAATATGAATTACCTGTCAGGCTATGATGGCTGGTCATTTTATACTCACCAGGGATTATTAATTCTGATAGAAGAAGAAGAGCCAATCTGGTTTGGCCGGGAACAGGACAGTAATGGGGCCCATCTAACAACCTGGTTAAAAGAGAAAAATATTTATGGCTACCCGGATGATTATGTCCAATCCACCACCAAACATCCCATAAGTTTTGCAGCAAATATTCTTAAAAAAAGAGTAAAAAATCTCCGAAATATCGGAGTCGAAATGGATAATTATTATTTCACCGCAAAATGTTTTGAGCAATTACAGAAAGATCTTCCAAATTCCACAATAAAGGATGCCACACTCTTAGTGCCAATGATTCGGCAGGTTAAATCTGAGCAGGAAATTATTTATATGAAACAGGCAGCCAGGATTGTGGAAAATTCAATGCAGACAGCAATTGATTTCATAGAGGCAGGTGTTCGAGAGGGTGATGCTGCTGCGAAGGTTTACTATTCCCAGATCAGCGGTACGGAGGAGTTTACTGGTGATTATACCGCCATTGCTCCTATTATGCCGTCTGCTGAACGTACATCTACTGCACATTTGACCTGGACGGATCGCCGGTATGAGAGAGGAGATGTTGTTTTTTTGGAATTGGCAGGCAGCAGGCATAAATATCATGCACCATTATCCAGGACACTCTGCATCGGGGAACCTCCCGGGGAATTGGCGGAGATAGCCAAAGTTGTTATTGATGGACTGAATCAAACATTGGATTTTATTAAACCCGGAATTACCTGTGAAGAAGTTGAAGCCCGTTGGAGAGAATCTATCTCCGGAAGCAAAGTTGTGAAAGAATCACGTGTAGGCTATTCTTATGGTTTGAATTATCCGCCTGATTGGGGTGAACATACAGCCAGTTTACGTCCCGGTGATAAGACTGTTTTAAAACCAAACATGACTTTTCATTTTATGCCAGGCATCTGGTCGGATAAATTTGGTTTCGAAAATAGTGAACCTTTTCGGGTTACTGAAAAAGGTTGTGAAGCCTTTGTAAATTTTCCACGACAACTGTTTATTAAATGAGGTGGTATACCATGTGGCTATCCAAGTTATTAACAAGAATAAATATGATAATAGAAAAGGTTGAAGAGATTATCCTTTGTTTAGGTATTGGTATATTGGCTGTTGTTTTAATTGTAAATGCGATAGCCCGAAAGTCAGGTACCTCTATTTTTTTTATTGATGAATTAGCTATGTTGTTAGTTATCTGGATTACATTTATCGGTTTAAGCTATGCAGCGCGGAAGGGAAGACATATTAGAATGGCTGCTTTATTTGACCTGTCTTCATCGAAAATACAAAAATCAATGATGTATATTATCTCTGCAATCAGTGCAATTACTATGTTTTATTTAGCTTACCTTTCCTATAATTACGTCTATACCATATTTCGCTGGCAACAAATGCTCCCCGCCCTGGGAATTCCCTACTGGATTGGTGTTATCATTGTTCCTTTGGGTTTTTTTCTTGCCGGTATACACTATGTGATGACTATTATTAAAAATATACGGATAAGAGACGAGGTTTGGATATCCCCTGAACAGAAGAGTGAATATGAATAATTAATTGATAACGGATATCTGTCATGAGGAGGTTTTATGTTACAATTAATGGGATTTGTAGCATTTTCATTACTTCTACTGGGTTTTCCTTTCATGGTTGTGCTTCTGGCAACCTTTATCATTACCAGTATTTTTTTTCTTCCCAATCTAAATATGAATATTCTGGTTCAGCAGATACTGGGAGGGATTAAACCACTATCATTGGTCTGTGTACCTATGTTTATATTAGCTGGGAATATTATTACTTCCGGACAGTCTGCCAGAAGAATGATCAATATGGTAAAAGCTTATCTCGGACACCTATTTGGCGGTTTGCCTATTGTTACTAATGTTGCCTGCACTTTATTTGGAGCTGTATCAGGTTCTACCCAGGCTACTGTTTCTGCTATTGGAGGAACAATGCGGCCAATGCTTCTGGAGGCAGGGTATTCCAGTTCTTTTAGCCTGGGCTTAATCATTAATTCCAGTGATATTGCTTTTTTAATTCCTCCAAGTATAGGCTTCATTGTATATGGTGTAGCTACCCAGACTTCTGTGGGAAAACTTTTTCTGGCAGGGATTCTTCCCGGAATACTGATTTGTGTCTTATTTTCTCTTTTTTCCTATTTTTATTCTAAACGCTATGGCATTGGTCGTTATCCAAAAGCATCCTGGAAAGAACGTATTCGTGTTACCAGGGAAGGTATTTTACTGATTGGTTTTCCTGTCTTGATTCTGGGAGGTATTTACGGTGGGATTTTCAGTCCTACTGAGGCTGCTGCAGCTGCTGTTTTATATGCCTTAGTTTTAGAAGGATTTATATATAGATCTTTAAATCTCAAGAAACTGATTGATATTGCTTTATCCACTGCCGTGATTACTGCTGTTGTTTTTATATTGGTGGGAGCTGGACAGGCAATAGCCTGGTTTTTAAGCTACTCTGGAATTGCTAAGTTAATTCTACCTCCGTTGTTTGGCCCGGAACCATCTGCCTTGAAAGTTATTATAATAATCAATATTGCATACTTTATTGCCTGTATGTTTGTTGATCCTATTGTTGCTATTTATATATTAAGCCCTCTTTTTGCTCCCTATGTAGCCCAAACAGGCATTGACAAAGTTTTTCTGGGTGTGTTGGTAACAATGCAGGCAGCGATTGGGTCAGCTACTCCACCCTGTGGATGCGATATATTTACAGCTATGGTAATCTTTAAAAGGCCTTATTTAGAAGTTATCAGGATGACCTGGCCATTTATCCTTATATTGCTTCTTGGTGTAGCTTTGGTTATTATTTTCCCGGAACTCGCTCTTTTCATACCAACAACTGCAATGGGGATTTAAAATTTATTTTGATTAACACAAAAAGATTCCTTGTCAATATACTATTAAAAAAAACAACAAGAAAAGAGATGATGCCTATGGAATAGAAAACTTGAAATGCAATTACTAAAATTGTACACCAAATCAATAAATAAAAAGGGAGAATAATTATGAGAAATGTTAGATTAACGATAATCTTAGGATTGATAGTTGGTTTAATGGTTTTTGTGTTACCTGTACAGGCACAAACCGAGTACAACTGGAAAATGATTTCAGCAGAGGTAGAGGGAGACCCGATGACTGTATTTGCCCATCGATTTGCGGAACTTGTTGAAGATAGGTCAGACGGGCGAATAACAATCGAGGTCTACCCTTATGGTACCCTTGGAGGCGAAAGGGATATTGTTGAACTGGTTCAGATGGGAGAAATAGAGGTAGGTAGTGTAGATTATGGTTGGCTGGGAGGATTTGTACCCCAAGTCCAGGTTTTAGCTTTGCAATACCTTTGGCCAATGGAAGATACTGCCAGGGTCGTGCATGAAGTCTGTGAAAACGGACAGGCAATTAAGCTCCTGGAAGAAGGTTTTAGGCAAAGAGGTTTTCAGTTATTAGGTGCATGGAGTTCTGGATGGATGAGGGTTACTTCAACTGTTCCTATTCATTCTACGGAAGATATCCAGGGACTTAAACACAGAGTTATGGCAAATCCCATTTTAGTAGATTCTTACAATAATTATGGATTTAATGCTCAAAGTTTAGATTATGGTGAAATCTATGGAGCATTGCAGACCGGTTTAATTGACTCTCAGGTACAACCGATGTATGCACACTTGAGCATGGGTTTCTACGAAGTACAGGACTATATTACCAATATGTGGAATGAGCTTTTTATGGTCGTTCCTGTTGTCAACCGGGATGTTTTTGACAGTATTCCCGAAGATTTGCAAGAGATTCTCATTGATTCATGTCTGGACCTTATTGAGCCAATGACTAACTGGTCTTTCCAGAATAATAAGGAAATTGGTGAAGAGATACAAAGGGCTAAACCTTCTATTACCCTGTATGAGTTTACCGAAGAAGAGGTAATTCCCCTTAAAGAGTTAGCCTGGAGAGAAGGTGGCCCGGCGGATACGTACATGAGAATTGGTGGTGCTGGTGCTCAGGAAATCCTTGATACATTGCTGGCAGATATTGAAGCTTTCCAATAATGGGTCGTTTGGTTTTGCTAAAAGTACTAAAAGTGATTGAATATTGAATTAATGTGAAGCCTATAGCCGTAAGTTATATCTGCTGTAGGCTTCCAATATCAGTAAGTATAAGTCTAAAAAATTATGGAAAAGGTTTATTTGGGGATTAATAGATAAATTTACCGATACATGAGGATGAATAGTAAGACTGATTTTAAATATTGTTTTAGAATTGTAAGGCAAGTTGGGAGGAAAATAAATGAAAAAAGAAATTATCTATACAGAAAAAGCTCCAAAACCGGGAAATTATTCCCAGGCTATCAAGTTTGGAAATTTAATCTTTGTTTCGGGACAGACTGCTGATGATATCAAGACTGGCAAACCAATTTATGGTAGTGTTACTGAACAGACTGAACATATCATGAATAACATTAGGTCAATTCTGGAAGAAGCCGGGTCGGAAATGAATAAAGTCTTAAAATGCACCGTTTTTCTATCCTCCCTTGACCATAAAGGTGAATTTGAAGATGTGTATAAGATATTTTTTGCAAAGAATCCTCCCGCTAGAATTACCGTTGCAGTTAAAGAGATTGATGCCGGACTGGATGTTGAAATTGATGTTATTGCAGCGGTGTAAAATAAAAACATGTTTTGTTCAAAAAAATTTATAAGAAATGAGAGATTCAATGGCTGCTCAAAAAATTAAGCCTGTTGATATTTTTAAGGCTCAAAGGAAAATATCTTCTGTGGTGCGTAAGACACCACTGAAAAAATCAATTGATCTGTCTCAGAAAACCGGAAAGAATGTCTTTTATAAATTGGAATTTCTACAGGATACCGGCAGCTTTAAAGTTCGCGGAGCTGCAAACTTCCTCCTTAATCTTAATTCTGCCCAACAGAAAAGAGGAGTAGTCACCTATTCCACCGGCAATCACGGAAGAGCGACTGCTTATATAGCAGGTAGAATTGGCTCTAAGGCCAGGGTTTGCCTTTCCAATAATGTTCCTGATAATAAAAGAAAAGAGATTGAAAAAGCAGGTGGGGAATTAATTATATATGGGAAAAACCAGGATGAAGCAGAATGCAGAGCCTTAGAGCTTAGAGAGCAGGAAGGTTATTCAGTAGTTCCTCCTTTTGATGACCCTTATATTATTGCTGGACAGGGGACGATTGGTTTGGAGATTATGGATGCTTTACCGGAAGCTGATTCAATTCTAGTTCCTCTTAGTGGAGGAGGATTGATCAGTGGAATCGCAATTGCAGTAAAATTTATTAACCCTGACTGCAAAGTCATTGGAGTATCCATGGACCAGGGAGCATCCATGGCTGAAAGTTTAAAACAAGGCAGGCCGGTTCAGGTGGAGGAAGTAAAGACCCTGGCTGATAGTCTACAGGGAGGAATCCTGCTTCATAATAAATATACCTTTGATATTGTCAGGGAATATGTTGATGATATTATCCTGGTGACAGAAAAAGAAATTGCACTTGGTATTACCTATGCCTTTGAGCAGGATCATTATATACTGGAAGGTGCTGCCGCTGTCGGGATTGCTGCCCTGCTGTCTGGTAAAGTAAAGAATTGCGGGGAAAATGTAGTGATTATCACTTCCGGCAGTAATATCGATAACCGACAATTTCTTTCGGTAATTTCTGATAGTATGAATCATTCTGATTTCTAAAAATCTTGCAACTGATATTGATTCTTCAAAATGCTGGATGATTCTGGACAGTATTTGAAAATACAAGGTTTTATAATGGATTGTCAGATTCCAAATGGAGGGGGAAAAGGATTTAAAATGCTTTATTTTGATATCCAGGAATATAAGAGTCGAATTGAAAAAACAAAAAAAAGAATGGCAGCAGAAGGTATTGATGTTTTATTCATTTCTCAGCCAGCTAACATGAATTATCTTACCGGTTATGATGGATGGAGTTTTTATGTTCACCAGGGAGTTATTGTATCTGTCGATCAGGAAGAACCAATTTGGGTAGGAAGAGCAATGGATGCCAATGGAGCCAGGTTAACCACTTTTCTTAAAGATGAGGACATATTCTCTTATAGTGATGACTATGTTCAATCCAGGCTTAAACATCCTATGCAGGTAGTAGCTGATATTATCAGGGAGAAGGGATGGGGAAAGAAAACTATTGCGGTGGAAATGGATCAATTTTATTTCACCCATCGCTGTTTTATTGAATTGGAAAAGGCATTGCCTGAAGCAAAGTTTAAAGACGGTAATATCCTGGTAAATAAAGTCCGCTTGATAAAATCAGATCAAGAAATTGAATTTATGAAAAAGGCTGGAAAGATTGCCGAGCGGGTGATAGAAGCAGGTATTAATGCAGTAAATATAGGAGTACGGGAATGTGATGCAGCGGCAGAAATATCCTATGCCCAGATAAAGGGAACTAAAGAATTTGGAGGGGATTATCCTGCAATTGTGCCACTAATGATGGCCGGTGAAGGGACAAGCACTCCTCATTTAACCTGGTCTGACCGCAAATTTCAAAATAATGAAGCTGTATTGTTAGAATTATCCGGGGTCTATAAGCATTACCATGCTCCCATTGCCCGGACAATCTACCTGGGTGAACCACCGAAATTAATGAGAAACACTGTAGATGTGGTTATTGACGGATTAAATAAGACCCTGGAATTTATTAAACCGGGTATAACCTGTGAAGAAGTAGAGGCTAAATGGAGAGAGGCTATTTCCCACTCGACAGTTGTAAAAGAATCCCGTTTGGGTTATTCTATCGGTTTGAATTATCCGCCTGACTGGGGTGAACAGACGGTCAGTTTACGACCTGGTGATAAAACTGTTTTACAACCAAATATGGCTTTTCACATTATACCGGGTATCTGGTATAAAGAAGTGGGATTTGAAGTCGATGCTTCTGTGCGGATAGCTGAAAACGGATATGAATCACTTTATAATTTTCCGATAGAGCTGTTTGTAAAGAAATAAGTTTCCTTTTTAGAATGAGAAAGGAGGCGATAACTGTAGCTATGTTATATCATGCCAGAAGAGGCCAGGCAAGTTATGGCGAAGCCATTGGAATATTATTATTGGATACATCCTTTGCTCCTTATATCCCGGGTGATGTAGCTAATGCCAGCAGTTACTCTTTCCCGGTGAGATATCAGGTGGTAAACGGGATTACTGTGGAAAAAATTTTTATGAAGGATAGCAGCTTTTTTGATAAATTTTTAATAGCAGCCCAGGAATTAGTGAATAATGGTGTTCGGGCAATTACCGGTAATTGCGGTTTTATGGCAATCTATCAAAAAGAGTTAGCCCAACAATTAGCAGTTCCCGTATTTCTATCCAGTCTTTTCCAGCTTTCTTTTATGAAAAGTATGATTGGTGATAGTGAAAAGATTGGCATTATCACAGCTAATGCAAGGATTCTGGATGATGTCATACTGCATGAGGTTGGTCTGCAAGATATTAATTCTGTTATAATAAAAGGTATGGAGGACCAGGAACACTTCAAGGAAGCAATTATCGAAGAAGCCGGAAGGCTTGATGATAAAAAAATGGAAAAAGAAGTTATTTCCGTAGCAGAAAAAATGGTTAAAGAAAATCCTGCTATAAAAATGATTTTATTGGAATGTGCCTGTCTTCCTCCTTATGGGATGGCAGTACAGAAAGCTGTAAATCTACCGGTTTTTGATTTTATTACCATGATAAATTATATTTATTCTGCAGTTGTTAAGAAAGAATTCCACGGTTTTATGTAAAAAAAGAAAATAATTTTTGAGAAAGGAAAAACATAGTCATTTTAATGAATATCAAAGAGGAGATAAAAAACTTAAAAGATGAGCTGATCCAACTTAGAAGGGATTTTCATAAACATCCTGAGCTAGGGTTTAAGGAATTTCGAACTTCCAAGATTGTTGCTAATTATCTGGAGGAATGCGGATTAAAAGTAACCCGGGGGATTGCCAAGACTGGTGTAATGGGTTTACTGGAAGGAACAATTCCAGGCCCTACCTTGCTTCTCCGTGCTGACATGGATGCCCTGCCTATCCAGGAAGAAAATGAAGTTTCCTATAAATCAGTTAATAGTGGTATTATGCATGCCTGTGGACATGACGCCCACATTGCCATACTCTTGATTGCTGCCAAAGTACTTTCATCTTATAGGAATAAAATAAGAGGAAATATTAAATTTATTTTTCAACCAAATGAAGAAATTGGCGGGGCAGAGTCCATGATAAAGGAAGGCATATTGGAAAATCCTCATATAGATGCTGCGATGGCCCTTCATTTGTGGACACCCTTGGAAAGCGGTGTTATAGGTGTAAAAGCTGGTCCGATAACGGGAGCACTGGATGTATTTCACCTCATTGTTAAAGGAGAAGGAGGGCATACAGGTTACCCTGAGAAGACAGTTGATCCGATTATAACATCTGCAAATATTATCCAGAGCATTCAAGCCATACAAACAAGAGAGATTAGTGTATTTGAACCGACTATTATTATGTTTACCAAGATTAATAGTGGTACAAAATCAAATATTATACCGGATAGAGTTACTCTTGACGGTTCTATAAGATATTTTAATAAACAGGAAGACAAAGACCAGGAGAGTGTAAATAGAAAATTTAAAAGAATTGTAGATGCAACGTGTAAGTCCTACAGGGCAAAATATGAATTAAAATTTGTTAATGAAAATAAAACTGTAATTAATGATAATAGGATGGTCGAACTGGTTATTGCCAATGCGGAAAAAATATTAGGTCATCGAGATAAAGTTTTATCCTATCAAACGATTGCCGGTGAGGATTTTTCTGAGTTTGCTGATAGAGTTCCCAGTGCCTTCTATTTTGTTGGTGCCGGAAACAGAGATAAAGAATCTCATTATCCCCATCACAATTCAAGGTTTAATATTGATGAAGACACTATGTTAACCGGTGTAGAAATGCATATTTTGAGTGCATTAAATTGGAGTGGAGCTAATTTTCTCATTAATCCGTAGATTTCTATTTCTTTTTAGATTTTAAGAAATTAAACATAGTATACTTTCTACCATGATAATCTTATTGAAAATAGATATTTCGAGTATTATACTATTTAAAAATATATAAATTTATTTTTCAAGTACAAAGGTGATTCGGACTGAATTATTGTAATTATTATTTTTATAAGATATCTTTTAGTTATTAAAATTTAGTTTATATAAAATTATTAATTTTTTAATGAACAATAAGGAGGAAACATGTTATCAGATCTACAAATCGCCCAGCAGACCAGAATGCTCCCCATCACCGAAATCGCCAGCTCTATAGGCATCACCGATGATGAGCTTGTTCTTTATGGTAAGTACAAGGCCAAGGTAAAAGCAGATATCTTAAACCGTCTTTCCGATAAACCCCAGGGCAAGTACATCGTAGTAACCGCCATCACCCCTACCCCCTTAGGGGAAGGCAAGACCGTCACCTCTATCGGCTTAGGACAGGGTCTGGCCAAATTAGGCAAGAAGGTAATAAACACCTTACGTGAGCCCTCCATGGGCCCGGTCTTCGGCATCAAAGGCGGAGCAGCCGGAGGAGGCTACTCCCAGGTAGTGCCCATGGAAGACCTAAACCTGCACTTTACCGGTGACATCCATGCGGTAGGTGCAGCCAACAATCTCTTATGTGCCATGTTAGATACCCATTTGCAAAAAGGCAACAAACTAAATATTGACCTGCACTCTATCGGCATCAACCGGGTGGTAGACATCTCTGATCGTGCCCTGCGCAGTATCGTCATCGGCCTGGGCGGCAAGACCAACGGCATACCCCGTGAGACCGGCTTTGACATCACCGTGGCCTCCGAGGTAATGGCCATCTTAGCCATGGCTACCGATATCTTTGACTTAAGAGAAAGACTGGGCAGGATGACTGTTGCCTATACCCGTGATGGAAAGCCAGTCACCACAGAAGACCTACAGGCAGCCGGAGCCATGACCGTTCTCTTAAAAGATGCCCTTAATCCCAACTTAATCCAGACACTTGAACACGGCCCCTGTTTTATGCACTGCGGCCCCTTTGCCAACATCGCCCATGGCAACAACTCAGTCCTGGCAGACTTAATAGCCACCAAGCTTGCCGACTATGTCATAACCGAATCGGGCTTCGGCTCAGATATGGGCTTTGAGAAGATGTGTAACATCAAATGCCGTACCAGTAACCTGAAAGTAGATGCTGCGGTCATCGTCTGTACCATCCGGGCTTTAAAGATGCACGGAGGAGCCATTAATGTCATAGCCGGCAAACCCTTAGACCAGCAAACACTTGCCAAAGAGAATTTACCGGCAGTGGAAAAAGGCTGTCAGAACCTGCAAAAACATATTGAAAATGTCCTTGCCCACGGAGTCTCACCGGTAGTAGTCATCAATCACTTCCCCACCGATACCCAAGGTGAGATTGACCTGATAAAAGAACAAGGCTTAAAAGCAGGAGCATCAGCAGTAGTCACCCACGAAGGTTGGGCCAAAGGTGGAGAAGGCTGCACAGAGCTGGCCCGGGCTGTTATCGAAGCCTGTGAAGAAGAAAACGGTTTTCATTACCTGTATGAACTTAAGTCCTCTATCAAAGAAAAGATTGAAACCATCGCTAACAAGATCTATGGTGCAGATGGGGTCACCTATCTCCCCCAGGCCCAAAAGAATATCAGGCTCTTTGAAAAATCCGGATTTTCTGATCTGCCCATCTGTATGGCCAAGACCCACCTCTCCCTCTCCCATGACCCTGCCTTAAAGGGCAGGCCCAAAAACTTCAAGATACCCATTCGGGACATCCGGGCTTCTGTCGGAGCAGGATTCCTCTATCCCCTTCTGGGTACCATGATGACCATGCCAGGACTGCCGTCTGTCCCGGCCTCAACCAGGGTTGATATTGATAAAGATGGCAATACTGTTGGATTGTTCTAAAAAATTAAGCTAGAGTAGGTAACCTGCGTTTAAGTGTTAGAGAATGGGACGTTGTCTCTAAACGAAAGGATTTTATCCTGCGGTAGGTTATCGCGTCCGCTGCTACATCGATATTTCATTTTAATATTTTTCCTGATGTAGCAGAAAATAAAGCTATGTCAAGGAGAAAAACAAAATGAAAATATCATCACGTACTATTACTATAACAGGATTTTTAATAGCATTAAGTATTTTGCTTACCCGGGTTGCCAGTATAAGGTTAGCTATTGGCGGAGTAGAAGGAATTAGAATTGGCTTCGGAGGATTACCAATCATTCTGGGCGGCATTCTTTTTGGGCCATTATACGGAGGGATTATTGGAGCATTTTCAGATATCCTGGGTTATATTATTAATCCTATTGGAGCTTATATGCCCCATTTTACTCTTACTTCTGCCTTAACAGGCATAATACCAGCACTTATTTTAAAAATTAACCAGAAAAATGAGCTAAATATTTTTAAACTAGGTATCGCTGTTACAGTTGGTCAAGTAATAACCTCTCTTATTTTGGTACCCTATTTTATACACACTATTTTTGGAATTCCCTGGGTGGTACTTATGCCCGCAAGAATCATTGCAACACCTATCAATATAGTTATTTATATAAATATAATCAATATACTGATTAAGAGAGATATTTTGAGGTTGGCAATAGAATGAATGATTACTTATATTTAATCTCATGCTAAAAATATTCAAAGAGCCAAGGTGTAAAAATCAGATATATTCCTTATATAATACTACATTAGTAACTAAAAATAATTAAAATATCAGGAGGAGATTGTGTTAAAAGAAATTATTGAGCGGGGCTTTGGTAAGAAGGAAGATTTAAGCTGTTCTGAGACTATTCTTTATGGAGCGAATCAGGCCTATGATCTGGGCTTATCCAAAGACTGCTTAAAACTCTCTGCTGCTTTTGGTGGAGGAATGGGGGTAGAAAATGTTTGTGGAGTTGTAACTGCTTCTTTGATGGTTCTCGGCTACCTTTTCGTTAATGATATTGCCCATAAAACTCCAGAGCTGAAAGAATTATCAAAAGAGTTATTTAATCATTACATTAAGGAAATGGGCAGCTTTGACTGCAAACCTTTAAAAGATAAATATCGGACTGAAGAAAAAAAATGTTATGATATCATTCTCAAGAGTGCTGAAATTTTAGATGAAATTGTTACAAGAGAAAAAAATAAAAGAAAATAAAAAAGATAAAACAATCAGCCTTTTTAGATAATATAAGTAAAAAGTTCAAAAATAAAGTATAAATGTCCTTGACATTAATTATTTAGCTTGGTAGCATTTTAAATTAATACAAAGATGGAAGTATACCTAGGGTTCCGTTCTCAAAATTGAAGCTGGACCAAGCGGTATAAGGTCTATATTTTTATAGAAATATAGAAATATAGGAATATAGATTACACTTTTGGGATAAAAACCCGGAGGATAGGTTCCATGAATGGCTTTCCTCCGGGTTTTTATATATATCTATTGTGAAGCAAAGGTTTAATTTATAAGATAACATTTATAAAATTAATTTAATTAAAGGAGTATAAAGATGAGTAAAAATAATTTATTACCTGTTTCGGTCCTGATTTTAATATCAGGAGCTATGTTTTCTTCCCATTTTGGTGTAGGAGATCTTATTTTTCCACCAATTCTAGGAAGAGGTGCTGGAACAAGTTGGTTTACTGCTGCTATAGGTTATATGATTGTTAATAGTGTTGGGGTCTGGTTAGCATACTTAGCCTGTGCCCATCAGAATAAATCATTAACCGGGATTGCTTCTACCGTATTAGGTGATTTTTTCGGAAAAATCTATACAGCTATTCCAATTCTTATTACTGTATTCTTTATTTTACCCCGTGTTTCTTCTGCTACTCATGAGATGGCAGTTTTGCCACTATTGCCTGGTATTCCCTTGTGGCTAACTTTAGCGGTATTTTTCTTACTCTGTTATTACGTAGCATTTACCAGGGCTACAGTTATGGATAAATTGGGAAAATTGTTAGCACCAGTCTTGATACTATTTGTAATTATTTTAGTGGTAAAAGGAATAGCCAGTCCACTTGCTGCCCCACAAGCTCCGGAGTCCACGAATGTTTTAAGTACCGGAATGCTGGAGGCCTATAATACCATGAATGCGATAGCAGCCCTCTTATTTGGTGGGTGGGTTCTACATGAGTTGAGCATAAGGAATATAAAATCAAGAGAAGACCAAAGTGTCAATTTAAATATTATCGGATTTTCTGCAGCGGTCCTTCTAGGAATTACTTCTACTGCTCTCGTCTATTTGGGTGCATCTTCAGGTGCTTTCTATCCGGAAGCTCCAATAGGAGTTCTTTCTACCGAGATTTCCCAGGGTCTCTTGGGGCAGATTGGTTTAGTCAGTTTTGCTATTATAATGGCGCTAAGTTGCCTTACTACTGCATCTGCTATTATTTCAATGGCTGGGGATATGTTTCTTGAGATGAGTAAAGGTAAACTTAATTACCGGACAATAGTTACGCTGGCAACTATTGCTGGGTTTGTTTTAGGTTTAGTAGGGTTAAGTAGAATCATAAATTATACTGTTCCCTGGTTAGTTTTATTATACCCTTCTATTGTTGTGATTATTCTAACTGGGCTATATGCAAAGTTTGAGAAAATCAAGAAGACAGTGGTTGTTGGTATTATTGTAGCAATATTTTTTGGATTAGGTGATATGCTTTCTTTTTATGGGCTTACCAATAATTTTATTTCAAATATTGCATCTAAAATGCCGCTTGGAGGGCAGGGGATAGGCTGGATTATTCCGACAATCATTATTATGATAATAGCACGGATAATTTTTAAACCAAAAGAAGAAGGCGTTACTTCCTGATTTGCCTTAAAAAGAAAACACGATAAAAATAAGTTCGAAAAAAATTAAGAAAAACAAATACCCTTTTTATTTGACATAAGAAGGGTATTTGTTTTATTATTTCGGTTAATCTTATTAATTCATTAAAAATGATACTACAAAAATCTGGGTAAGATAATAAAAAAAGACCAAAGGATAATATAATATGAAACTAACTCAAAATTTGACAATTATTGGTGTAGGGAAAATGGGCGAAACACTAATTAGTAGTTTGCTTAAAAACAAGGTTGTGGATGCAGGGCAAATATTTGGCACAACCTCACGGGAAGATACTGCGGTAAAAGTTAGAGAAAAGCTTGCGATAAAGGTAAGTACCAACAACCAGGAAGCAGTAACAAAGGGTGATATCGTAATTTTGGCAGTTAAGCCACAAATGATTAGCAAGGTATTGACTCAGATTTTACCACAACTAGAACAAAATAAGATTATCATTTCTATTGCTGCAGCGACCAGCACCGGCAATATCGAAGAACAGATTAATAAAACTATGCCGGTTATTCGAGCCATGCCTAATACTGCTTCATTGGTTAATGAGGGAATGACTGTACTATGTCCTGGAAAACATGTAAAAGAAGAACACTTAAAGTTAGCCTTAAAAATATTTAAATCTATTGGAGAGGTTGAAACAATTAATAGAGAAGAGCTTATGGATGTAGTTACTGCTCTTTCCGGCAGCGGACCTGCCTATAGCTATATGATGATAGAATCTCTTACTGATGGTGGGGTCAGAATGGGGTTGCCTAGAGAATTAGCTCGCAAGCTAGCTGCTCAGTCAGTATTAGGCGGAGCTAAGATGATTTTAAAAACAGGTCTACATCCTGCCTTATTAAAAGATGAGGTTACCACACCGGCAGGAGTTACTATAGATGGATTAATGGAATTAGAGGATGGTGGTTTCCGGGTAGCTCTAATTAAAGCAATTGACAGGGCTACGCAAAAGTCCAGACAAATTTCTAAATAATTGATTTCTCCATTAAAGTCTTTATAATATAACTCAGGACAAAAAATACTAAATAAACTAATCAAGGAGGTGTTTAATAATGCAGATTGCCGAGTGTATGGAGCGACTGGGTACTGAAACAGCCTTTGAAGTATTGGCAGAAGTCAACAAATTAAAAGCCAAGGGGAAAGATATAATCAGCTTTGCCATTGGAGAGCCTGATTTTGACACCCCGTCAAATATTATAGAAGCTGGCTCAAAGGCACTCCATGAAGGTTATACCCATTATGGTCCTTCAGCAGGATTAATGTCATTTCGAGAAAGTATTGCTCGGTATATATCTCGAACCCGTGGAATCGAAGTCAGTCCTGAGGAAGTAATAGTAACACCTGGTGCAAAACCTATTATTTTTTATAGTATATTATCCTGTATCAATGAAGGAGATGAAGTTATTTATCCCAATCCGGGTTTCCCGATTTATGAATCTGTTATTAACTTTGTGGGTGCTAAAGCAGTACCTTTGCCTTTACTGGAGGAAAAAGATTTTCGATTTGAGGTCGATATGCTGAAAAATAAAATTACAGATAAGACAAAATTGATTATAATAAATTCTCCTCAGAACCCAACTGGTGGAATTTTAACAAAGTCGGATTTAGAAATAATAGCAGATTTAGCAAAAGAAAAAAATATCTGGGTCTTTTCAGATGAGATTTACTGTAATATGGTCTATGACGGTGAATTTCAGAGCATTACTTCCATACCGGGAATGAAAGAAAGAACTATATTATTAGATGGTTTTTCTAAAACTTATGCAATGACTGGCTGGCGTTTGGGTTTTGGAGTAATGAATACTGAACTGGCTGCACATTTTACCCGATTAGAAACTAATTCAGTTTCCTGTACCGCATCATTTACTCAGATGGCCGGAATTGAGGCTTTGGAGGGACCGCAGGAAGAATCTCAAAAGATGATTAGTGAATTTCATTCCAGAAGAGATATTATCGTTAATGCGCTGAACGATATTGAAGGGATTTCCTGTAAAAATCCGGGTGGTGCTTTCTATGTATTTCCTAATGTTACAGAAGCATGTCGGAATTTAAACCTGAAAGAATCCAAAGAACTTCAACAATACCTATTGTACGAAGCTGGTGTGGCAGTCCTGGCAAGAACCTGCTTTGGCAAAAAAAATGAGGAAGAAGACCAGGAATATATCAGGCTTTCTTACGCCACATCCAGGGAGAATATCCTGGAAGGAATAAAAAGAATCAAAGAAGCCGTAGAAAAATAATATTGGTTTAAAAACATCGTAGTAATTTTGGTCATTATTAAATTACCAAAATTACTACGATGAAACTCAATACCTGCTTTTACTAATAATTTTTTTCCATCGATATATCATAACTATTGGTTAAGGAAGATAAGAAAATAATTTTATGAAACAGGTAATTAGCCCACAATTTATAATATGTCCCTTTTGTGGTAAAAAAAGTTTTGGAATTAGTAAAATATTTCCTGGTTATTATCTTCGAAAATGTCAAAAATGTTTTTATCCAAATGTACAGCGTAATGAGTCGGAAGTGTATTACATCTTGCCTCATATTTCAAAAAAAATTATTTACATTGATCAGTTTGCTCTCAGTTATATGGTGCGGGCAATTCATCCTGATATGAAAGCCACCGGTAATAGTTATGCAGATAACTTTTGGGTAAATATGTACCAGAAGATAGACAGACTTATAAAGATGCAGGTAATTATCTGCCCACAATCAAGTTTTCACCTTCAGGAATCAGTGGTCTCGAATTTTTTTGAACATCTGGAAAAGATGTATCATTTATTGTCCAGAGGTGCAAAATTTGCCAATCAAGATAATATAAGAAAGATTCAAATTGAAAATTCTGTCAGAAATTGGATTCGGGGGTTAACAAGAAAAGATAGGATTGATCCCCCGGAATCTGTTATTGATAGAGAGGTTAACGTCTGGCTTCCCCGGGAAATTAAATACAATCCTTCACAATACTCACAATCTTTCGAAAGAAAACTAAGAGAGTCAAGAGAAAGCATTCACCAGCAATGGCTCAAAGAATTTCTTATATGGAAAAAATATTCAGGCACTAAATTCGAACAGTGGAGAGAAGATTTTTATTTATCTTTGAAGAAAGAGATTCTAAGAGTTTATCCTGATTACTTAAAACATCTTATTATCTTACCTGCACAAAATGTTCATAATATTAAACTTTGTAAATTCTTATTAGAATCAATAAATTTACTGAATTTGATTCATTCAGTATTTGATGAAGAGGGCATTAATCACAATGACTTTTGGTTTAAAGCCTGGGCATATCTTCAGTCAGATTCATTCCGACAGATACCTTTTATTAAACTATATGCTCTTTTTTATGCTTCTTTTGCACGAAAAGCCGGTTCAGGTCAGAAGAAACCCCCTGACCGGGGAATGACCAATGATTTGAATGTACTTTCATTATTAATACCTTATTGCGATGCTATGTTTATTGATAATCAGTGTCGCGGCTGCCTGGAAGAAAAGGATGTACGGGATAATATTGATTTTTCTGCCTGTGTTTTTTCTCCAAGTAATAAAGAAAAATTTTTAGCATATTTAGAGCAATTGGAAAGAAATTTTCCTCCTAAATATCGAAAAAAAGTGGAAGAATTATATGGAACAGAATGGATTAATACACCCACCAAACTCTATTAGGATTAGAATGCCCAATGGCTTAGAGGTACAGCTTATTGCAATCCTTCATCAAACAATACGCAAAATAGCTTTCCTTTTTGAAAACTGATTTCCAGTTTGTCTTCAATGATGATCTTTATTTAATTATCCTTATTATTGATTAGTTTTATTATATAAAATGTACTAATTTCGAGTAGTGTTAACAATTTAGTTTTAAAAAATTGGTCATACATGTTGTCTTTCCTATAGAATGTAATTGATAAAACAAAAGTCAAAAGAGTTGATTGTGAGGGAGAAATGGCTTTAGTAATCAAAGATAAAATAAAAGTTATTTCAATTGATCAGGCAATGGAACACGTGCTAGGCATTACACCTTTAAATGATGTTACTGAAAGATAAATGAGCTATGATTATACCCAGGTCACATATTGTAAAAGTTTTGATACTTTTACCTCTTTTGGTCCCGTGATTGGTACAGAAATTGATCCGGACAATACAGTAATAAGAACTTATTTAAACGAGAAAAAGTACAAAAAGGCCATACTAAAGATTTTTTATTTTCCTGCTCCTATATTGTTTCTCATTTTTCACAAGGCAGAACACTGTATCCTGGTGACATTATTTCGACTGGTACTCCTAGCCATGTATTGAGTATGAAAGATGGTGATAGGGTTGAAGTGGAGGTTGAGGGAATTGCTATCTGATTAATTAATTATGTCTATGATACAAAAAAGCATTAACTTGTAGCAGCACAGACAGCTATTTTAACAAATATTTATAAGCATATTATTGAAAAATATTTTCATTTATTATATAAATATATTATATAAATATATTATATAAATAAAGACAAATAAAAAAGAAAAATAAAATATACTTATCAAATCAAATTAAAAAAGGTAAATAAAATTTATTTTTTAATAATATTTCAAACAAGAAAATTAATTTCATAAATTCATATATTAACTTCACAGGAATAAAGTGCGAGTTCTACAAATAATAAAATAACAGAGGGGGTGATTATAGGAATATTTTATTCATTGATGTCTGAGTATTAAAGGAGAATCATTACAAGAAAGAAAAAAAGGAGTATATTATGAAGAAAATATTAAAAGGGTTTTTAGTAGTTGTCATACTTTTTTCTTTGGTTACAACTATAACAATGGCAAAAGATGATACACTGGATAATATTCTGAAAAATGGAGTTGTGAAGGTGGGGTTCTGTGTAGATGTTCCCCCTATTAAATTCAGAGACCAGAATAATGAACCAGCCGGTATCTGTGTTGATTTTGCAGAAGCTTTAGCCAGGGATTTAGGAGTAAATTTAGAATATGTATTTTCTGATTGGGCTGGCTTAATTCCCACACTCCTAAGCGGAAGAAGCGATGTGATTATCACAGATATGAGTACGACTTTAGAAAGAGCTAAAAAAGTTAATTTTACACAGCCTTGGATGGTTACCGGAACATATATTGTGGTTAGAAATGACAGTGATTGGGCATCCTGGAAGGATATGAATAAAAAGGGAGTAGAGATTGGTTGTATCTTGGGAACGATTGGTGAACAAAATATTAAGAGTATTATCCCAGAAGCAACCCCGGTAACTTATAACAGTAATGTTGAACAGAAATTAGCACTTGAACAGGGACGTATTGATGGATTAGCGAATGATTTATTATTAGCTTCCAGGGAAGTTGCAAAAAGTGATGGAAAGTTAAAATTACTTCCTGATCCTTTAGATGCTGATCCTTTAGGATTTACCTTGAGATCAGATGATTACCATTTCCTGATTTGGATGAATTTATGGATTGATCGTTTAAAAGCATCAGGAGAATATGATGAATTAATGGACTACTGGATTAATACTGATGAATGGGAAAAGGACTATCCAGGCTATTAGTATTTACAGAGTAGCATACTAATTTTTAATCAATACTACCTGATTATCAAAAATAATCGGGTAGTATTGAAACCTTAGAATATTCAATATACTTTTAAAAAATCAAAAAAGGAACCTATTTTGGATTTTAATTTTTTAATTGTAAAACAATATCTTCCGGTCTTTAGAACAGCTTTTTTAAATACATTGTATATTTCTTCAGTCAGCCTTTTTTTTGCCTTAATTGTAGGAGTTATCGGAGGCTTATGTAAAATATCAAAAAATAAGATTATTTACAGTGTAGTATCTATTTATGTTAACGCTATCAGATCTACGCCTTTACTTGCACAGCTATATCTTATATTTTTTGGGTTACCGTATTTAGGAATCAAATTTTCACCATTTTTTACCGGAGTTATTGCTTTAACTTTGAATAGCGGTGCTTATATTACTGAGATTGTTAGATCTGGCATACAAGCTATTCCTAAAGGGCAAGCAGAAGCATCTCTATCGCTGGGCATGAATTATTTTTCTATGATGCGTAGAATTATTTTGCCCCAAGCTTTTTTAATTATCATTCCACCATTAGTTGGACAATCAGTTGTTTTGGTAAAGGATACCTGTTTGATGTCTATTATTGCTTATACAGAGCTAACCAGGGCAGCTGAGATTGTGGTTGCAAATTCTTTTGCACCTAGCGAAGGATACTTAACTAGCGCTTTTTTATATTTAGTTATTTGTTATTTTTTGATGAAATTATCAAAATATTTAGAAAAGAGACAAAATTAGAAGGGCTATATAGATGGATGTTATTGAAATATCTAAGCATGCGATACCGTTTTTAATGAAGGGGTTATATGTCACAGCTTATCTTTCATTCATCTCAGGAATTTTAGCTATCATTATTGGAATGATAGGCGGTATTTGCGGAGCATCAAAAATATTTTTATTACGGTGGGTGTACAGTATATATGTAAATATTTTTAGAGGTACCCCATTTTTAATACAATTGTACATTGTCTATTTTGTTTTACCATCTTTTGGTATAACCCTTAATGTATATGAAGCCGGAATCGGTACCCTTGCCTTTAATAGCGGTGCATATATTTCTGAAATTGTGAGAGCAGGTATTGGAGCTATACCCAAAGAACAGTCCGAAGCAGCTCTTTCGTTGGGCATGACCCCTTATTTAGAGATGAAATTAGTCATTTTTCCCCAAGTCATACGAATTATTATCCCTCCTTTGGTTGGGCAACTTATTCTATTGGTTAAGGATACATCAGTTATTTCTTTAATTGGAGTATTTGATTTAATAAAAGTTGGCAGAGAACTCGCTATTGCTTCAGGGGAAAACCCAATTATTATTTACAGCTTAGTAGCCCTTTTTTATTTTATTATTTGTTATCCGCTGTACTGTTTTTCAATTTTTGTTGAAAAAAGAGTAAGATTACACTATGACAGCTTATAAAAATTAACAGTACATTTATAGATGTTTTTATTATAAGTTTGGAGGAAAATAATATTGACAACAGCTATGGTAGAAATAAAAAATGTAAATAAATGGTTTGGCAAAAATCACATTTTGAAAAACATCAACCTATCAATAAAAAAAGGTGAAGTTGTTGTTATTCTTGGCCCTAGCGGCTCAGGTAAAAGTACTCTTCTGCGTTGTATTAACTTTCTTGAACCTGTCAATAGTGGAGAAATACGTGTTGGTGATGATATAATAACTGATTCAAAGATTGATATTTATAAAGCAAGGAGAAAGATTGGAGTTGTGTTTCAGCATTTTAATTTATTCCCCCATTTAAGCGTCTTACGAAATGTTACCATTGGTTGCACGGAAGTACTAAGAATTAATCATGTAGAGGCTGAGAAGATTGCAATTAAATATTTAGAAAGAGTAGGAATTGGGGATAAAATTGGTGCATATCCTTCAGAAATCTCTGGAGGTCAAAAGCAGCGTGTGGCTATTGCTAGGGCATTGGCAATGCACCCACAGGTCATGATGTTTGATGAACCAACTTCAGCCCTTGATCCAGAAATGATTGGAGAAGTATTAAATGTTATTGAAGATTTAGCAAAGGAACACCGGACTATGATTGTTGTATCTCATGAAATTGGTTTTGCAAAGGAAGCAGCTGATAGAGTTATATTCATTGACGACGGAGAGATTATTGAAGAAGGAACCCCCGGGGATTTTTTTTCTAATCCAAAAACTGTCAGAGCAAAATCATTTTTAGATAAGGTTTTGTAGTTTTGTCAATATTTTGATGATTATTTTAATTAAGCATTGAACTTGTTAGCTTAATAGTCTAAATTATTATTTAAAACATTAGAATAAATCAGATTCGGAGGAAAGTATTGTGAATAGATACCAATTGTCATTACCAGGACCTACAGAGTGCGATCCAGAAGTTCTTAATGAACTGAACCGTCCCAATATTCCACATTATGGAGATCTTTGGATGAATTATTATCTGGAAACACTACAAAAGTTACAAAAAATTTATCAAACAAGTAATACTGTTTTTATAATTCCTTCTTCTGGCTCCGGTGCTATTGATGCTACTTTTGCCAGTTTAACTGGCAAAAAGGGACTGATATTAAACAATGGCACATTTGGAGAACGATTATATAAAATTTCTTCCCATTATTTAGAAGAAGTAGCTGTTATTCAAAAAAATCCCGGAGAATGTTTTGAATTAAAAGAAGTAGAGGACTGTCTGAAAAACAATAAGTATGATTTATTGGCTGTTGTTCATGGAGAAACTTCTACCGGTATGTTAAATCATTTGGAAGATCTGTCACAACTATGTAAAAAGAAAGATATTTTATTTGTGGTGGATGCGATATCAACATTAGGAGGCGTAGAGCTATCGGTTGATAAGTTAGGTATTGATTTTTGCATATCAGCAAGCCAAAAAGCCTTAGGTTCAATTCCGGGTTTATCTACAATTTCTATCAGCCCAAATGCGTGGGAAAAAATATCCAAGGAAGAGGATATTCCAGGCTGGTACTTTAACTTGAGGACATGGCAACATTATGAAAAAGAATGGGCAGATTGGCATCCATTTCCAGTGACGTTGCCTGTTCACCTGTTTTATACCTTAAATAAGGCATTTGATATTATATTAAAAGAAGGATTAGAGCAAAGATGGGCTAGGCATAGGGAGGTGGCTGATATGCTCTGTACTGCTCTTAAGAAAGCCGGGGTATCATTATTTATCAAAGAAAAAAGAAGTCTTCTTCCTACGGTTACCTCAGCAGTCTTGCCTGGAGAAATGACTTCTGAAGATTTACAAAAGTACCTGAAAGAAGAATATGGAATATTAATTGCCGGAGGTGTCGGCCCTCTGAGAAAGCGAGTCTTTAGAGTAGGTCATATGGCATACTCCGCACAAGAATATTTAATAAAAAGAGTCATTTCAGGTATAAATTCTTTTATGAATAGCAATCAATAAAATATAGTGATTAAATCAATCTATAGTTAGAGTAAATAATAGATTTTTCAAAGGGGAAGTGTCATGACTGAATGGAACAATGATAATGAATTATTTAGTCTTATCAAAGCAGAACTTTATACCCCAGTGGTGGGTGATATATTAGATAAGTATGAAAAATATCACCAATTCCTCCCACCTCAAATCCAACCAATGAAGGATCATCAAATCATTGTTGGGCGTGCAATGCCGGCACTCATGATTGATGTGTTTGGACCCCAAAAAAAACCATTTGGTTTGCTGACCGAAGCATTAGATCAGTTAGAAAAAGGCGAAGTTTATATTGCTACTGGAGGTTCAATGCATTGTGCTTATTGGGGAGAAATATTAACAGTTACTGCTAAGAAGCGTGGCGCAACCGGTGCTATTGTTAATGGCTATCATCGTGATACAAATATGATTTTAGAGAATACATGGCCAGTGTTTAGTCGGGGACGTTATGCCCAAGATTCATCTGTTAGAACACAAGTGATTGATTATCGTTGTCCTGTTGAGGTTGGTAAGGTTTGGATTAATACCGGTGATTTAGTTTTTGCAGACCTTGATGGGGTGCTTATCATACCAAAAGAACTTGAAAAAAAGATTATTTCAGAAGCCTTAAATAAAGCCAGAACCGAAAAATTGGTGCTTGAAAAAATAAGAAATGGCATGACTTCAACAGAAGCTTTTAATAAGTACGGCGTATTATAAATATTTTTTAAATAGATTCTTTTAAAAATTTGCCAATTATGAAAAAGAAAAATATTTATCCTTATATCCTTAAGAGATGCAATCATAGTAAACTGATAGTTTTATTTAACCATAAAACCCACCTGCTAAGAAGGTAGTAATGGTTAAATAAAATGGTTTTACCATAAAAAGATTAAAATAAGCCAGATGATAATATTTCACGTGAAGTCCAAAGTTGGAAGTACTATTGCTTAAGAAAGATTATGGCTAAAGGTATAAATAAAAATCGAAAGAAAAAGAGCAAAAAAAGTTAAACCCCTTTCAGGGGCTCTGAAAGCCACCCGCTAAGTGAGTGGGATATTTATTGAAATATTAGTATGTTCTTTAGTAGGTTAATATGAAACCTAGAGATAGATTATTTATGGCACTAAATCATAAAGAGCCGGATCGCATTCCTATAGATATCGGTGGAACTTCCTGTAGTACTCTGATAGAGCCCGTTTATCATAAATTATTAAAGAAATACCAAATTAAAGATAATCATTATGATATGATACATTCTGTAATGAGAAGTGTTAGTATTTGTAAAGAAGTGAAGGAATTATTACATAGTGATACTGATATCTTATGCGTGAACGAGCCTGCTGGGGGTCGGATTATCATGACAGAAAATGGCTTTGTTGATGAATGGGGTATTAAATATCGTCGATCCAAAGTTGGTGATGACTTTTATTATGATATTTGTGAAAATCCCCTAGCAAATGCAGAAATTGATGATTTAAGAAAATATAACTGGCCAGACCCTTGTGATTTGGAAAGATATAAGGGGTTAAGAGCCAAAGCAAAGAAAATATCTCAAAAAGATTTTTTTGTTCTGGGCAATATTTTAGAGTCATCAATCTTTGAAGTTGCCTGGTATTTAAGAGGGTTTCAGGAATTTTTAATTGATATAATCAGTAATAAAAAATTTGCTCATGCTTTGTTGGAAAGAATTACTTCTATTCAGAAGACAATTTATGAAAAATTTCTTGAAGAAGTAGGTGATTATATTGATATGATATTCATTGCCGATGATTTGGCCACTCAGGAAAATTTACTTTTATCTCCAAAACTTTATCGCGAGATGATTAAACCATATCAAAAAGAATATTTTAATATAAAAAAGAGGAATGATTTAAAACTTCTATATCATTGTTGTGGAGATTTATACCCGATATTGGAAGACCTGATTGAAATAGGTGTTGATGCAATAAATCCAGTTCAGGTTTCTGCTCGAGAGATGGAACCTACCAGGTTAAAGAAAAATTACGGTGGCCAAATTACTTTCTGGGGTGGTGTTGATACCCAGAATGCCTTAAATTCAAAAAACCCAGAATTAATTGTCGATTCTATAAGAAAAATAATCGAAAAACTTGCACCGGGTGGAGGGTTTGTTCTTGCCAGTGTTCATAATATTCAGAATGATGTGCCAATAGAAAACATAAAAACAATGGTTGACTCTGCTGTTTTTTATGGAAAATATAAAACCTGAAAAATACTTTATTATGTGTTATTCAATAAATCTTTCTCTTAAATAATTACTATACTTTGTTAAGATATACATCATTATTGCCTTGCATTACTCATAATTTCAGTTTCTGGAAGATGAATATAATTTTTATATTATAAAAAAAGCTGATTTATGTAGAAATATCTTTTTTGTTAAAAATATTTTAGATAAAGCAATTCTAGTTATAAGTTTTGATGAAACTCTTCATTGTAAAGTTCTTTCAACATTTAACTTTATGGATTAATACACCCACCAAACTCTATTAGGATTAGAATGCCCAATGGCTTAGAGGTGCAGCTTATTGCAATCCTTCATCAAACAATACGCAAAATAGCTTACCTTTTTGAAAACTGATTTCCAGCTTATTATCAATAATGACATTACTAATACTGTAATCTGTAAATATTAAGTCACCTTTTGAGAAATTATATTGGGCACCGGTCATAGAAAATTGTATTACATTAGTTAGGGGAAATAAGGAAAATCTCCTGCCTTTTAACTCAAGCAAAGTTGTTTTTTTTGTAACTGGGAAAATAGTAGAGTTAGATGTAATAATTTTTATTTTAATGTCATGTTGGTAGTTACGAAAAAGATTTATTATACTGGCATAACTGTGGTCAAAATAGTTACCGGTCATGGCTAATAGTGTAATTTCTTTGGGGTTCATTTCAATGGCTTTTTGTATACATAGTTCAGAGTCAGTTAAATCCTTTTTTTGAGGGTACTTTTCTACAGGTATTTGTTTATATTGTTCCAGCAGTGAAGGGGACACGCTATCCAAGTCCCCAATAATAAGGTCAGGCACTAAGTTAAAACGATGTAATATTGATAATCCATTATCAGCAGCAATAATAAAATTAGATTCCCGGCAAAACTGAATAATTTTTTCTTTTCGCCAATCTTCTCCATTTCCGATAATTACAATTTTTTGAGGCAATTTTCTGATAACACCCCTATTAATTAATTTTATGTTCTAATAATATTACAACTAAGTATCATTTTCAAATAAATACATTAGCCTCGCAAACCCTGTTAGTCTTTACAAAAGAAAGATGAGTGGTATAATGTATTTAGCTAATATTTAAGAAAATAAATAAGAAGTTACTGGGGGAGCTATGTGCTGAGAAAAAGCATTCTGCTTTGACCCCTTAACCTGACCTAGGTAATTCTAGCGGAGGGAAGTAACCGTATAATGACGGTAATACTTAATGCCATTGCCTTTTGTCAGGTAATGGCATTTTTTTTGGAGGTATTGGAGGTAAATAATGGCTAAAATAACATTAGGGCTACAAATACTACCTTATGTTGCAGAGGAAAAGCTATACCCGGTTGTCGATCAGGTAATTGCCTATATAGATTCCTGTGGAGTTAAGTATGAAGTTGGACCAATGGAAACAACCATGGAAGGCGAATTAGATGATTTGCTGCTTATCGTAAAAAAGGCCCAGGAAATTTGTATGGAACAGGGAGCATCTCGGGTAATTTCGCTGGTAAAAATAGATTATAAAAAAACAGGTGTCAGTATTGATGAAAAAGTGGGGAAATATAAGAGATAAAACTATCCCGGTATTGTTTATTATTTTGATTATTCTTATATGGCAATTTATTGTTGATTCCGGGTTCATAGCCCGTTATATTTTGCCATCCCCCTGGGATGTGGTCACAGTATGTGTTGCCATTCTCCCCGAGATAACTGTGCATATTTATACTACTTTACAGGAGGCGATAACCGGTTTATTAATTGCAATTACTCTATCAGTTTTACTTGCTGTCTTGATGGATAATTTTGTAATCATTAAAAAAGCACTGCAACCATTGCTGGTTGTTTCTCAAACCATACCTATTATGGTGCTCGCTCCTCTGTTTGCCATGTGGTTTGGTTTTGGAGTGCTTCCGAAGATAATGGTAGTTATCCTGGTATGTTTTTTCCCGATTGTAGTAAGCCTTTTAGAGGGACTAAACTCTTTAGATGATGATTTATTAAATTTAATGAAATCGATGAAAGCCAATCGCTGGCAGATTTTTTATCTGGCAAAATTTCCTGCTTCTTTGGGGAGTTTTTTCTCAGGGCTTAAAATTGCAGCAACCTATAGTATTATAGGGGCAGTTATTGGTGAATGGATGGGTGGCAGATATGGTCTGGGTGTATATATGACCCGGGTCCGACAGTCTTTTGCACTGGATAAAGTGTTTGCCTCTATTCTAATTATAATTATTTTAAGTATGGTTTTATTTAAAACTATAGAATTAATACAATTTTTAGTAATGCCCTGGAGAAGGGTTATGAGATAGATTACAAGGAGGTTAAAAATATGTGTTCCATATTTAAAAAATATACTTTAAATATTCTCCTGCTCTTAATGATGTTTTTACTGGTAAATATCGCTGCTTATTCTCAGGAAGAACAGTCTTTGCAGGAAATCACAGTATTATTAGATTGGGTTCCTAATACCAATCATACTGGAATGTATGTTGCGCTCGAAAGAGGATTTTATAAAGAGGAAGGCCTGGATGTAAATATTATTCAGCCTTCAGAAGGAGGCCCTGCCGGTCTTATAGCTGCCGGACAGGGTGAATTTGGCATTAGTTACCAGGAGCAGGTTACCTTTGCCCGAACATCCAGGGAGCCTTTACCGGTAGTTGCCATTGCTGCTGTTATCCAGCATAATACCTCCGGTTTTGCATCTCCTGTGGAAAAAGACATCACACGTCCCTTGGATTTTGAAGATAAAAAATATGGTGGCTGGGGTTCGCCGGTAGAGGAAGCAACAATTGAGGCCTTAATGGAGATTGACAATGCTGATTTTAATAAAACTGAAATAGTGACAATCGGGGCTATTGATTTTTTTGCGGCAGTGCAGGAATATGTTGATTATACCTGGATCTACTATGGCTGGGATGGAGTAGCAGCAGAATTAAAAGATTTTGCAATCAATTTTATTCTATTACAGGAATATGCTCCGGAATTGGATTTTTACACCCCGGTTATTATTGCCAGGGAACAATTTTTAGCACAAAACCCGGAGTTAATTCGAAAATTTTTGCGAGCAACTGAGAAGGGGTACCAATACAGTATAAAAAATCCTGAAACAGCGGTACAGGATTTGTTGAAACATGCCCCTGAGATAGATTCAGAAATTGCCATTGCCAGTCAGAAATATCTGGCAGAGCAATATATAGCAGATGCTCCTTACTGGGGTGTAATGGAAAGAGCCAGATGGGAAAGTTACGCACAATGGCTATATGAACAGGGACTTATTGAGAAAATGCTGGATGTTGATGATTCTTTCACAAATAAATTTTTGTCAGGAGAGGGGAAATAGAATTAAGTTAAAAGTTGAACATCTTAAACAAAGATATGAGGGAATGCCTATTATTGACAATATCTCTTTTCATTTAAATAAGAACGAATTTGTCACCCTGATTGGACCCAGTGGCTGCGGAAAAAGTACTATTTTTAATATAATTGCCGGGACTGTTCCGCTGGATGAGGGTAAAGTTTTTATTGATGGAAAGGATTATACTGGTGAGCCCGGACATGTCAGCTACATGTATCAGAAAGACCTATTATTACCATGGAAAAAAGTAATTGATAATACAGCCCTTCCTTTAATTATTAAAGGAGAAAAACTCAAAGAAGCAAGAGAAAAGGTTATACCTTATTTAAAACTATTTGGTTTAGAAGGATTTGAATACAAATATCCTTTTCAATTATCAGGTGGAATGAGACAGAGGGCTGCTCTTCTTAGAACTTACATGTTTTCCAGGGATATAGTACTACTTGATGAGCCATTTGGAGGGCTTGATGCAATTACTCGTTCGAGAATGCAGGCATGGTTATTGCAAGTAATAGAGAAAATTAACACATCTGTCTTATTTATTACTCATGATATCGAAGAGGCAGTGTTTCTCTCTGACCGTATCTATGTGCTTTCTTCCCGACCGGCAAAAATCAAAGAAGAAGTAGCTATATCTTTACCCAAACCCAGGGAAAGAGAAATGGTGACCTCCTCAAAATTTAATAAAATAAAAAAACAAGTTTTATCCAATTTATCCTGAAAGGAGAAAAAGTTGGCATTATTTGATAAAGAAGCAGAAAATTATGATAATTGGTATGAGACAAAAATGGGGGAATTTGTTGATAAGGTAGAAACAGATTGTGCCTTTAGCCTTTTTCAACCAGAACCCGGAATGAATATTCTGGATGTTGGTTGCGGTACTGGTAATTTTAGCATTAAGATGGCCCGAAAGGGCGCAAATGTTACTGGTATTGATATTTCTGAAAAAATGCTCGAAATTGCTCGCAATAGGGCTTCACAAGAAGAGCTAACAATTGAATTTAAGAAAATGGATAGCCAGAGTTTAATGTTTCCAGATAATTTTTTTGATGCTGTTTTCTCTATGGCTACAATTGAGTTTCTATCAAACGCTCAAAAAATGATAGAAGAAATGTTTCGGGTTTGCAAAAAAGGTGGTTCAATTGTATTGGGAACAATAAACAAGGATAGTGATTGGGGCAGACTATACCAGGATCCGGAATTCCAAAAAAATGTGCCGGTTTTTCGACATGCTTATTTTAAATCTCCAAAAGATTTAAGCAGAATCAAACAGGAATACCTGGTTAAAATTAAGGAATGTCTTTTTATACCCCCGGATACGCCAGAAATAGAAATTAGCTTAGAGAATGAAAGAAAATTATCAGCAAGTAATAGGGGAGGATTTTTCTGTATTCTCTGGCGTAAGAAATAAAAAGTATGCGGGAAGGTACTTCTCACATAGTTTTTCGTTTTTTGTTATTAGTTTTCAGATAAAGAAAAAATAAAAATGTTATAATGAAACTACTTGAAATGATATTTTATGATTGGTAGTAGAAAATTTATAATGCAATGCATTATCATATTTATAATAATCTATAAAAAGAAAGGAATAGAGAACAATGAGAGTTACTGGTAGTGTAGTTTTTGGAATTATTCTATTAATATTAGGAATTATTCTCTTGCTGGCAAATATTTTTGGTTTTAAAATCAATTTTTTTCGTTTATTTCCAGGAGTCATTCTCTTAATATTGGGTATTATTATCATTTTTGGTCAATTCGGCGGGCGCCATGAAGTTATTTTTGACAGAAAAACAATTGACCTGAATGAACCTTACATAGAAAAAAACATTATATTTGCCGAAGGTGAAATAAATCTTAATGATTTAGAGCAATTGGAATCCGGTAAAAAAATGAAGATTAATGTTATTTTTGGTTCGGGTAAATTGGTTCTTAATCCAGAAATATCCACAGTAGTAAATGCTAGCACAGTATTTGGAAGCCTGGAATTGCCGCAGCGTACAGTCAATTTTATAGGTTCTACCAATTACCGTTTTGGAGATTTTCAACCTGAGCAACCTTTTTTAGATATTGAGATAAATGTTATATTCGGCCAGTTAAAGACAATTAAATCCTAAAAATTATAATTTTATAATAAAAAAAGTATAAAAATGATTGCTAATTCAAAACAGATAATCAAAAAAACCAAAATTTTTGTCAAAGATTATTTTCAAAAAGATGGAACCGGGCACGATTGGTGGCATACTAAGAGAGTCAACGACCTGGCTTTAAAGATTGCCAGAAATGAAGGTGGAAATCTTTTTATAGTAGAGATGTCAGCCTTACTTCATGATATTGGCGATTACAAATTTTTTAATGGTAATGAAAAGCAGGGCGAAGAAGTAATCGCCAATTTTTTAAATTCCCTTCCCTTAACAACAGATATTATCAATATAATCCTGGATATAGCCGGAAACGTTTCTTTTATGAAAACTTTGTTAAAGGACAAAGAGTTCCCAGAGAACACCTTAAGCAAAGAGTTTATGGCAGTTAGTGATGCTGATAAGTTGGATGCCATGGGGGCTATCGGCATCGCCAGAACATTTACCTATGGCGGGTATTACCGTAGACAGATTTATGATCCAGATATCCCTCCCAATCCTGATATTTCCCAGGAAGAATATAAAGCAACCGATGCACCATCAATTAACCATTTTTATGAAAAATTGCTTAAATTAAAAGACATGATGTACACTTCTTATGGGAAAAAGCTTGCCTATGACCGGCATCAATTTTTAGAAAAATATTTAGAACGTTTTTATGCAGAATGGGAAGGAAGGGCCTAAATTGAATGACCAATTTACAGCAAGATGTGGGCAGGTTAAAAAACAATAGTAATAATTTGCAACAAGATTATAGTTATAAAATATTTTAAAAAATAATCACAAACAAAATAAAAATATATTGACAAAAATTTTGTTTAACGGTATAAGTTGATTAAGATTAAAAAATAAAATATTGGTCGATAAAAATACAAAAGAGTTGGTTCCTTGTAGAAAATAACTAAAAGAAAGAGGTGCCAAAGAAATGGCCAAAGGTTGCGCTAAGAAGACAAAAGATACCGAAAAAAAGAAAAAATAATTAAATAAATGCACTTCTAACTGGTTATTCACAGTAATCAGTTTAGATAAATCGCGAATTTAAAACAATATCAAAAACCCTGAACCACCCCTCTGGTCTCAGGGTTTTTGAATTTCTATTTCTTAAAATTATTACATCTCTACAAATTTCTATCATCTATTCAATTATAAATAGACAAGTAGTCCACAAAGTGGTTTTTCAAATTTATATATGATAAGGAGAACAAAATTTTAGTAAACATAAAAGTATTAGAGGTATTCAAGGTCATTTAAAAATTTTCTACTCAATTTGAACCTGTTGCCTCACATAAAAATGTACTTAAAAGCTGATACGCTGCCTCAAGTAGAAATGTACTCGAAACTACTTTGAGCTTTCCTACTCATCTGTTCCTCTTTATTCACTTTATGTTTTAAGGCAT
>Ga0334901_1000122_pt1 | contig 123871 bp, 106 predicted proteins | sample GraSluR3_MG_3_FD_207216 | JGI IMG/M metagenome (GOLD analysis project Ga0334901, IMG submission 207216) | Sludge microbial communities from methane-producing bioreactor in Wageningen University, Netherlands - Granular Sludge_15_08-R3 | ecosystem: Engineered > Bioreactor > Anaerobic >... | reverse complement strand
CGAAGAACTACCCCACCGGGGCGCATGTGCTGGTGGCACTGCTGGAGACACGGGTGGAGTTCGATGCCGACATGATTGAGAACATGACGCAGAAGATCACACAGCTCAGTAACTCGCTCACTCTGCAGGAGGCCGATGAGGAGCTGCTCTCCGAGATCAAGAACCTGCAGGAAAAAACGATGCTTCTCAGGGAGAACATCATCGACAAGCAACGCACCGTCTCGGGCATGCTTCGCAGCGAGTTCATCCCCAACGAGCTGCAACCCAAGCTCACCATCATCATCAAGGACATCAACTCACTGGTGGAGCACATCAAGTTCAGCTTCGACCGTCTCGACTATCTGCAGGACACCTTTCTGGGTTATGTGAACATCGAACAGAACAAGATCATCAAGATCTTCACCATCGTATCGGTCATCTTCATGCCGCCCACGCTCATTGCCAGCATCTACGGGATGAACTTCACCTTTATGCCGGAGCTGGACAAGAAGTGGGGCTACCCCGCTGCAATCTTCTTCATGGTGATTGCCTCACTTTTGATTCTCTACTTTTTCAAAAAGAAGAAGTGGCTCTGAATCATCCTTACCCTATTACTCTATTCCAGCATGTAATGCATCGCCGGCACCTTCTCAGGGAACAGGGCCGCGATCTGTGGACCGCGTGCAGCAGTGTGATACCCCATGAGATGCTGCGTCAGATCACCAATATCCATCTGCAGGGATGAAGCGGGCTGATGCTCGCTCCTGTTGATCAAGCCATCGGAAACAGAATAAAAACCGCTGTTCCCGGAAATCAAACCATCCTCCACCGACAGTGAGATGCTCACATCGCTGCGTGTAGCAGCATAAAGCTGTAACAGCCGTTCCAGGTCAATGACTCGTGCCATGCCGATCAGGTTCTTCTTAGGAGGAAAGTGGTAGAGCGATGCCTCCTCCACCATGGCACGGAAGTCATTGAACGACTTCTGCAGGGTCATATCCCTATGGCGGAAATGGGCGTCGAATGCGAGGTAAGCGGCATACAGGTCGCCCGAATGGGCATTGAGCACGTGTCTGAGTGACGGCAACGGGTCACTGCCCGCATCGAAGGTCTGCGCGAAGCCAAATTTCGCATAGAATCTGAGCAGCCACTCCTCCTGCGGCACCAGCAGCAGCAACGGCACATCCCTCTCACGGGCCACTTCAAAGCTGCGCAACAAGAGCCGGTGCGAGAACCCCTTCTTGCGTGCCTCCGGCAGGGTGCAGACACCCGACAGGTAAAGCACCGGGATCTCACAACTATGGAAGGTGAAGTAGTAGGGCAGCATCTGAAGCGAGGCAACCGCCTTCTCTCCCTCAAAATAGATCAGTGTTTGTTCGTCGCGGTACTTATGACGAAAGTAGAGATCCATGTAGTCGTCCGGATCACCGAAACAGGTTTTCCACATGGCCCGCACCGCATCACGTGTATGCTCATCGGCGAATCGTATCATGATCAGGGTGTCTTAAGCCGCGCGTTAAACTTCTCCAGCAGGATGTCGGGCTGATAGGAGAGCTTCGCCTTGCGCAGGTTTTCAATTCCCATATCCTCCTCCCGGTTGATATAGGTATACCCCTCGGTCTCATGCTCAGCGAACTGCTGGTTGATGATCGTATAGGCACCATGGATCGTGGTGAATGCCTTCTCCACATGCACGATCATGGTATCCTCCGTGAGCGGCTCACCGATGGTGAAGGCGGCAATCCGGCTATTCACACAAATCAGCCCGCCCCGCAGCTGCAGCTCCTCGAAATGGTCGAGCATCAACGTGGTGGCGTGGTCATCGTATGTCAGCGAGGGATCCTTCTCCTCCCGGTTCATCTCCATCCAGTCATCGAGCATCGCCTTGCACTCCTTCACGATCTCGGGGTGACCGGTCAGCGACTTGTACTTCCAGTCGTTCTCACGCATGAAGCGATTGATATGGTTGCGCTTGCTCTGCAGCTTCTTCCCCTTGAGGTGGGTCAGCTTCTCGGTGGTGTAGATATAGTCGGAGACCGACCGGTTGAGTGTGTAGTCGAACAGGCCGGGCATCGCTGCCTCGATCTCATCGGTCATCTTACGGGTGAGCCCCCGCATCTGAAAGAGGGTGTCAAATTGCTTGTGATCTTCAATGATTGTCTGAACCCCCACTCTTATATCACCCTCACCGATAGGTTTGAGATAGGAGTTGCGACCGTTGTTGTCGCGGAAACGGATGAAGAGCCATCCATCCTCCACGGCATACCGGGTATCGAACTTGGAACCCCAGCAGTAAAGGTTGGTGAAACAGAGGTCTGAGGCCCTGTAATTCTGTTTGCTGAGAGATCTATTGATCAGATCCCTGTCCTGCAGGGTAATCGGTTTAAATGTAAGCATAAAAGGGTTGCGTCTTGGTCTTCGTACTGAGGTGAACAAACAGTGATCGGAAAAGTTTAAAAAAACGGAATGATCCCCTCATCCCGCAATCTCGCATCGCTGCAATTTAAAATTTCCTGAAACCAACGATCTCACGTACATCACGGATCGTCTTCGCAGCGTTCTCACGTGCTTTCTCTACCCCTTCCTGTGCCACCCTGCGCAGGTAAGCCTCATCGTTTTCAATCTCCAGCATCCGCTCACGGATGGGTGAGGTCACGCTGATGATATCGGCTGCCAGCTGTTTCTTCAGGTCGCCATACCGGATCTCGCACCGGTTCCACTGGTCATCGAAGTGCTGGACCACCTCCGGTGTGGAGACCACCCGCAACAGGGTAAACAGGTTTTCAATATAGTCAGGTTTCACCGAATGGGGTTCTGTGGGACCGGCATCGGTAAGCGCCTTCTTCACTTTCTTCTCAATCTCTTTCGGGCTGTCTCCAAGGTAAATGGCGTTTCCCTCCGACTTGCCCATCTTGCCACTACCGTCCAGACCGGGTATCTTCACCAACTCCTGGCCGAAATTGTAGGCTACCGGCTCCTTGAAGTACTCCACTCCGTAGAAGTTGTTAAAGCGACGGGCGAACTTACGGGTCATCTCCAGGTGTTGCTCCTGATCCTTGCCCACCGGCACCTTGTCGGCGTTGTGGATGAGGATATCGGCCGCCATCAGTGTGGGGTAGGTCAGCAGTCCGGCGTTCACATTCTCGGGCTGCTTGCGCGCTTTATCCTTGAAGGAGGTTGTCTTTGACAGTTCTCCCAGGTAGGCGTGCATATTCAGGTAGAGGTAGAGCTCTGCTGTCTCGTGCAGGTCACTCTGTATGTAGATCCCCGACTTCTCCGGGTCGATACCGGCCGCCAGATAATCCACCAGTACGTTCTTCACGTTCTGGTGCAGCATCTTAGGGTCAGGGTGGGTGGTGAGGGAGTGAATGTCGGCAATGAAAAAATAACAGCTGTTCTCTTCCTGCATCCTGATGAAGTTGCGCAGGGCGCCGTAGTAATTACCCAGGTGCAGCTTGCCGGTGGAACGTATACCGCTTAATACTATATCCATGATCTCTTATTCAAATTTTCAGCTTACAAAGATAGGAAAATATCACCAAAAGGGGAATCTATTTTTCAGTCACGCATTTATGTTGTATCTTTCAAACGTGAATCCATATCGGTTCTAAAATAACGCTATTAAGGAAATATTTCCGCAAATAGCTCTCGTTTCAGCGGCAAAAGTATTACTTTTGCAGTTCGAGACAATCATGTTCCCTATAACGGGTTAATAAGCTAAAACCTTGTTTGAAAAGAACCAATCAAGCAACAACTATTAATAACATCAATAATAATTAAAAACAGAACTTTATGAGTTGGTTAATTGATTCATCTATCGGACGGAAACTGGTGCAGAGTATTTCCGGCCTGTTCCTGGTCCTGTTCCTCCTGTTTCACATGTCGATGAACCTGGTGCTCATCTTCAGCTACGACACCTACAACTTCCTCGCCAACGAGGTGTTGGGTGCCAACTGGTGGGCCATCGTCGGCACAGGAGTGATCGCGTTGGGATTCGTGATCCACATCATCTACGCGATCATTCTCACCCTGCAAAATATGAAAGCCAGAGGCAAGGATCGTTATGCCACTTCGAGCAAGACAGACACCACCTGGTCGTCGAAGAACATGTTTGTGCTGGGGCTTTTCATCCTGCTGTTCCTCTTCCTGCATCTCTACCAGATGTGGTACCAGATGCAGTTCAAGGAGCTCTTCATGATTGAGGGTGCCCGTCACGACGGAGCCCAGCTGGTAGAAGAGGTCTTCTCCAATCTCTGGGTTGTGGTGGTCTATGTGATCGCCTTCATCGCTCTCTGGTATCATCTTCTCCACGGCTTCTGGAGTGCACTGCACACTGCGGGACTGAACAACACCCTCTGGATGAAACGGGTGAAGGTGCTGAGCAACATCATTGCCACGGTGATCTCACTCGGATTCATCGTCGTGGCCATCGCCGTTCACCTGGGATACTCCAACCTGTTAGGATAACTTTAGAAACTGAATATTATGAACAAATTTGACGCAAAAATACCCAAGGGACCTCTCGCCGAGAAATGGACCAACTACAAGAACCATCAGAAGCTGGTGAACCCGGCCAACAAACGTCGCCTCGATATCATCGTGGTGGGCACGGGACTGGCCGGTGCCTCTGCCGCCGCCTCACTGGGCGAGATGGGATTCAAGGTGCACAACTTCTGCATCCAGGACTCACCCCGTCGTGCACACTCCATCGCCGCACAGGGGGGGATCAATGCTGCCAAGAACTATCCCAACGACGGTGACTCGGTCTACCGTCTCTTCTACGATACCATCAAGGGGGGCGACTACCGTGCCCGCGAAGCCAATGTTTACCGTTTGGCGGAGGTATCGAACAGCATCATCGACCAGTGCGTGGCACAGGGTGTTCCCTTTGCCCGTGAATATGGCGGTCTGCTCGACAACCGCTCCTTCGGGGGCGCACAGGTATCACGTACCTTCTACGCCCGGGGCCAGACAGGCCAGCAGCTGTTGCTGGGTGCCTACTCCGCACTGAGCCGCGCCATACACAACAAACAGGTGGAGCTCTACACCCGCTATGAGATGGTGGACCTGGTGATTATCGACGGCCGTGCCCGCGGTATCATCGCCCGCAACCTGGTGACAGGTAAGCTGGAACGGTTCGCCGCACATGCGGTGGTGATCGCCACTGGTGGGTACGGCAACACCTTCTTCCTCTCCACAAACGCCATGACCTCCAACGGGTCGGCAGCATGGCAGTGCTACAAGAAAGGAGCCTATTTTGCCAACCCCTGCATGGCGCAGATCCACCCCACCTGCATCCCGGTGCATGGTGAGTTCCAGTCGAAGCTGACGCTGATGTCGGAATCGCTCCGCAACGACGGCCGCATCTGGGTTCCGAAGAAGCTGGAGGATGCACAGGCCATCCGCGAAGGAAAGCTGAAACCGACACAGATCAGGGAAGAAGACCGCGACTACTACCTGGAACGCCGCTATCCCGCTTTCGGGAACCTGGTGCCGCGTGACGTCGCCTCTCGTGCTGCCAAGGAACGGTGCGACGCCGGCTATGGCGTGGGCACCACCGGCCTGGCTGTCTACCTCGACTTTGCAGATGCCATCGAGCGTCTCGGCAGAGATGTGGTGGAAGCACGCTATGGCAACCTCTTCCAGATGTATGAGAAGATCGTGGACGACAACCCCTATGAGACACCCATGATGATCTATCCCGCCATCCATTACACCATGGGCGGCATCTGGGTAGACTACGAGCTGATGACCAATATCCCCGGTCTGTTTGCCATCGGTGAAGCCAACTTCTCCGACCACGGCGCCAACCGCCTCGGTGCCTCAGCATTGATGCAAGGTCTGGCCGACGGTTACTTCGTGCTTCCCTACACCATCCAGAACTACCTGGCCGATCAGATCAACGTGCCTCGCTTCAAGACCGACGCACCCGAGTTCGCACAGGCCGAGAAGGAGATCAACGACCGCATTGAACGGCTGATGAAGATCAAAGGCAAGCACTCGGTGGATCACATCCACAAGAAACTGGGCCATGTGATGTGGGACTTCGTGGGCATGGGCCGCGATGCCGAAGGATTGCGGAAGGCCATCGAGAGGCTGAAAGAGGTGAAAAAAGATTTTTGGACCAACCTGCGCATCCCGGGCAACAAGGAGACGCTCAACGTGGAGCTGGAAAAAGCGCTGCGTCTGGCCGACTTCATTGAGATCGGTGAGCTGATGGCACACGATGCCCTGGACCGTGAAGAGTCGTGCGGCGGTCATTTCCGTCTGGAACATCAGACACCCGAAGGAGAGGCGTTGCGGCACGACGACCTGTTTGCCTATGTCTCCTGCTGGGAGTACCAGGGTGAAGATAAAGACCCGGTGATGTATAAGGAGCCGCTCGAGTATGAGTTTGTGGAACGTCAGCAGCGAAACTACAAATCGTAACGGTTGATCCGACAAGTGTAAACGAAAAACAACAAACGATCATGGATAAAGATATCAATATCAAAGTAAAAGTGTGGCGCCAGAACGGGCCAAAGGAGAAAGGATACTTTGAAACCTATGCACTGGAAAAGATCTCCCAGGGAAGCTCCTTCCTGGAAATGCTTGACATCCTCAACGAACAGTTGATCAACGAAGGCAAGGAACCGGTGGTGTTCGACCATGACTGCCGTGAAGGCATCTGTGGCATGTGCAGCCTCTACATCAATGGCCACCCGCACGGACCCGACACCGGCATCACCACCTGCCAGCTCCACATGCGCCGTTTCAACGACGGCGACACCATCACTGTGGAGCCGTGGCGCTCAGCCGGCTTCCCCATCATCAAGGACCTGATGGTCGACCGCACCGCCTTCGACAAGATCATCCAGGCGGGCGGATATGTCTCTGTCAACACCGGTGGTGTCCCCGACGCCAACGCCATCCCCATCCCGCGCGATGATGCCGAGATGGCCATGGACGCTGCCGCCTGTATCGGCTGTGGTGCCTGCGTGGCAGCCTGCAAGAACGGATCGGCCATGCTCTTCGTCTCGGCCAAGGTGAGCCAGTTGGCTCTCCTGCCACAGGGAAGGGTGGAAGCAGCCCGTCGTGCCAAATCGATGGTAGCCAAGATGGATGAGCTGGGCTTCGGCAACTGCACCAACACCGGTGCCTGCGAGGTGGAATGCCCGAAGAATATCTCCATCAGCAATATCGCCCGCCTCAACCGGGAGTTCCTGAAGGCGAAGTTCAAGGATTAATCTTCAGAAGTAGAACATCTTTGAGCGTTTCTTCTTCCGTGGTGGAAGAAGAAACGCTTTTTCTTTCATCCTTTTTAAAGTTTATTTAACAACCTAACGGTTATCTTTTTTGTTTTACCACTGTCGTAAGACTATATTTGCATCCTGCGACAGAAAGATCAATGAGTAATTCATGTAACACCAATCAAGATGAAAACAAAAAAAATGATTCGTAGCAGCCTTTTTATCCTGATCGCATCCATGTTCACCACCTCCCTTTTCGGTCAGATCCGATTTGGCGTGAAAGCGGACGTGGGACTGAACAACCCCCGCTTCAACAGTGAAGCACTGAAAGTGGAGAACATGACCTCCTACAGTATAGGTCCTTCAATTGAGGCAATGTTTCCCTTTGCCGTGATCGATTTCGGGATTGAGGCATCACTACTCTACAACGACAACCGCATGACCGTTGCCAACCTCACCGATGGGGCTAGTGCCACCTCAAACGAGGTATCGAACCGTTACCTCTACCTCCCCCTCAACGCCAAGATCAAGTTCGGACTGGGCATGTTACCCTTACGTATGTATGCCGTGGCAGGACCTTACGCGAGCTACCTGATCTCGGGAGATGGTATCGATCTGCAGGATGTGCAGGCAGATATCAAGGCAAAAGAGTTTCAAGCCGGTGCCAACATCGGGCTGGGATTGGAGCTCTTCAGGATGCTTCAGGTAGGTGTCAACTATGGTGTACAACTCACCGACAACTACGCGGTGGAACAACCCAACTGGAATGATCCGCTGAATGGCAAGTCGGAGACATGGAGCATCAGCGCCGCACTCTATTTCTGAACCATGTATGTGGATGTCATCCTTCCGTTACCCCTGCCCGGGATGTTCACCTATGCAGTGCCGGCAGAGATGCAGCCATGCACGATGGCAGGACAGCGGGTTGTGGTACCCTTCGGGAAACGGAAGCATTACACGGGTATCATTGCACGCATCCACGACCGGCCGCAGACAGGATTCACCGTCAGGGAGATACACTCCCTGACGGATGATCATCCGGTGGTCACGCCCCAGCAGTTGAAGCTGTGGGAGTGGATCGCCTTTTACTACCAGTGTTCTTTGGGTGATGTCTGTAAGGCTGCGCTCCCCTCCTTCATGAAACCGGAGGATCTCGCCACGCGCTATCTCCCGAAGGTTGAGCGCTTTTACCGTATAAACAACGAGATCGATTCTCCAACACGTAGTGCTCTGCTGTCAAGAGCAAAAAAACAGGGAACACTGTTTCAGTCGGTCCGGACCTTCCTGTGTGACAGAAAACAGGAGATGATCAGCAGACAGGAGCTTACCTCACTCCCAGGCTACACCCCCACCCTCCTGAAGGGGCTGACAGGAAAGGAGATACTGATTGAGGAGAGTCGCCAGGAGAGCCGCCTGATGAAGGGCAGTGAGCCACTTCGGGAACCCTACCCGCTAAGCCATTACCAGCAACTGGCAATGGAGCAGGTGACAGCGCTCCTCCCCGGGAAGAAGACAGTACTGTTACATGGAGTCACCTCTGGCGGAAAGACCGAAATCTACATCCACCTTATCAACCGCACGCTAAACGAGGGCAAACAGACACTCTACCTGCTCCCCGAGATTGCCCTGACCACCCAGCTCACACAGCGTCTACACAATATCTTTGGCGACAAACTGGGCATCTATCACTCCGGCATCGGCGACAATGAGCGGACCGAGATCTGGCTGAAGATGCTATCGGATCACCCCTATCAGATCATCATAGGGGCCCGCTCTTCCCTGTTCCTGCCTTTTCGTGACCTGGGGCTGGTGATCGTGGATGAGGAGCATGAGACCAGCTATAAGCAGCAGGATCCCGCACCCCGTTACCACGCACGCGATACAGCAATCATGCTGGCCCACCTCACCGGAGCCAAAACAGTACTCGGGTCGGCCACCCCTTCCGTTGAATCTTACTATAATACAGTTACAGGCAAGTATGGACTGGTAAACCTTACCGAACGGTTCAACGGGATGATGATGCCCTCTGTACAGCTGGAGAACACCCGTGAGTTGCGAATGAGGAAAAAGATGAAATCAATACTCTCACCGGCACTGATCAGTGAAATGGCAGCAGCGCTGGAGAAAGGGGAACAGGTGATCCTCTTCCGTAACCGGCGGGGATTCTCATCGGTGCTGGAATGCAGTGAGTGTGCCTGGACACCCAGATGTACCCACTGCGACGTGTCACTCACCCTTCACAAACACCCGCAACGACTGGTGTGCCACTATTGCAACAGATCATACCCCCTGCCTGAGGTCTGTCCCTCCTGTGGTGGGGAGAAACTGGAACCACTGGGTGCAGGTACGGAGCAGTTGGAAGAGGAGGTACGGTCACTCTTTCCCGACCACAACGTGATGCGTATGGATGCCGACACTACACGTGGTAAACAGGCTTATGAAAAGATCATCCGTGCCTTTGAGGAGAGAAAGGCAGAGATACTGGTTGGCACGCAAATGTTATCGAAAGGATTGGATTTCGATCACGTGAGGGTGGTAGGCATCCTCTCGGCAGATGCCCTCCTCAACCACCCCGATTTCAGGTCGCACGAGCGTGGCTTTCAGCTCATGACGCAGGCGGCAGGTCGCTCGGGAAGAAAAAATGAACGAGGGATCGTGATCATCCAGACCTCCGATCCGCAACAGTCGATCTTCAGGCATGTAGTCCATCATGACTATCCCGGATTCTTTCAGGCTGAACTCAACGAAAGGAAACAGTTTGGGTATCCACCTTACACCCGGTTGATACGGATCAGCGTCAAACACAGGAATGAGGCTCTGACGGAGAGTGCTGCAAGCCATCTGGCTATAAAACTTAGAGTTGAGCTCCGTGAGCGTGTGTTGGGTCCCGGCAAACCGCCCGTGGGCAGGATCAAGCTGCAATATCTGCGGGAGATCCTGTTGAAACTGGAAACAGGCTATTCACCACAACGGGTCCGCCATCTGCTGCTGCGAGAAGAGGAGTCACTCCATGCCCGGCCTGAGTACAGATATGTCACCCTCAGCTACGATGTGGATCCGATGTGATCCGCAACAAAAAAAAACCGGTATCACATATACGCAATACCGGTTCTTTTTCAATTATATGCCGGTTATTTACCGGTCATGATCTTATTTCATTTCAATTTCTTCCTTCAGATCAATCTCATTTCCGTCTTTGTCATAGAAGACATACTGCAGGAATCCCAGTTTCTGATCCGGGATCACTTTCAATCCTACATTGAATTTCTTCCTCCATTTGTACTTCAACGAAAACAATCCTTGCTGAACGTACGCTGCAACATAGGGGTGTATGTGCAGACTGAATTTCTTCACTTTTAACTTGTGTACCAGATAATCGATCTTCCCCTCCAAGGTGTCGGTGAACAGGATCGATGATTTGATCTTACCTTTACCAAAGCAAGTGGGGCATTCTTCGCTTGTGGCAATTTCCATTTCGGGACGCACACGCTGTCGTGTGATTTGCATCAACCCGAACTTACTCAATGGCAGAATGTTATGTCGTGCACGGTCACCCGCCATCAGCTCCTGCATTCTGGCGAGCAGCTTGTTGCGATACTCACCTTTGTTCATGTCAATGAAGTCGATGACAATGATGCCGCCCATATCCCGCAGCCGCAGCTGACGGGCAATTTCATCGGCGGCAGCCAGGTTCACCTCATAAGCACTCTCATCCTGTCCCAGCTTCGATTTGTTGCGGTTACCGCTGTTCACATCGATTACATGCAGGGCCTCGGTATGCTCAATGATGAGATAGGCACCGTTTTTGAACGTAACAGTTTTTCCAAAGAGCGATTTAATCTGTTTAGTGACGCCGAAATTGTCTAAAACAGGCAATGCACCGGTGTATTCTCTGACCACGTTCTTTCGTTCCGGTGCAATAATGCTTACATATTCGGCGATCTGCCTGCTCACGTCCTTGTCATTGACGTGAATCTGTTCGAATGAGGGACTGAAAATATCGCGCAGCAGGGCCACCGTACGTCCTGTCTCCTCAAAGAGGAGCGAGGGGGCTTTGGCTTTCATGATTCTGCCGATATGATCTTCCCATCGTTTCACCAGCACCTTTAGCTCAGCATCGAGGTCAGCAACCTTTTTCCCTTCGGCGTTCGTCCTGATGATGACACCATAGTTCTTGGGTTTAATGCTCTGTATGAGCTGCCGGAGCCGGGCGCGCTCTTCGCGCGATTTGATCTTTTGCGATACCGATACACGGTCGATGAATGGAATCAACACCATAAACCGACCAGCGAAAGAGATCTCGGCTGTCAGACGGGGCCCCTTGGTAGAGATCGGCTCTTTGGCTATCTGAACCAATATCTCCTGCCCCACCTTCAGGATATCCGAGATGGATCCTTCCTTATCGATATCGGGCTTCAGCTTCATCTTCTGAAGCTGAGGAATTTTTTTCTTGTCTTCAACCATCTTCTGGAAATCCAGAATCGAGTTGAATTCAACCCCTAAATCCAAATAGTGAAGAAAAGCGTCCTTTTTGTGTCCCACGTTCACAAATGCAGCGTTTAGGGCGGGCATCAGTTTTTTCACTTTGCCCAGGTAAATGTTACCAACCGCAAAAGAGCCTTCCTGGCTTTCCTGTTGCAGTTCTACCAGTTTCTTGTCTTCGAGAACGGCAATGGTAATCTCTTTTGGCTGAACATCTACCACAAGTTCGCTTGTCACAATTGTTTTTTTTTAAATGTTTACATAATTATTCGGGCTTCTGTCTTCACAACAGAAAGGAGGTTCACGCCTGAACCATTCCCCTGTCAAATACACAAAGAACAAACTTAATTTCCGGATGGTTTTTTTTAAGTTTGTTCCTGTATGTGGTGTAAAAAAAATCTTCGGCTTACTTTTTCTTCTTATGCCTGTTTTTTCTGAGTCTTTTTTTACGCTTGTGAACCGACATTTTATGCCTTTTTCTTTTTTTTCCGCTTGGCATGTTCGTATCTCCTTTAAAAATTAATTATTTGGTTTGCTTTACCTTTGCAACAAATGTCTTTGCAGGTTTAAAAGCAGGAATGTTGTGCTCGGGGATGATGATAGTGGTGTTCTTTGAAATGTTGCGTGCGGTTTTCTGTGCTCTTTTCTTCACAATAAAACTGCCGAAACCTCTCAAATAAACGTTCTCGTTGTTTGCCAATGAATCTTTCACCACTTCCATAAAAGATTCAACTGTTGCCAATACCGACGCTTTGTCTACACCGGTGTTTTTTGCAATTTCATTCACAATGTCTGCCTTCGTCATTTTATTTATATTTTAAAATATTAATAATTATAGCATTTGTTAATAAGTAAAATTTTGGATTGCAAATATATAGCTTTTTTTTCAACGCTGAAAATTATTGCTACTAATTTTTCTCTTTTTTCTCTCTTTTCGGGGAAATTACACATTTTGCATTAGTTTTGCAGCGCAATGGAAAAGAAAGAATTGTCAGAGAAAGAGTCCTCCATCCTCACAAGGCGTTTAATGAAGTGGTACAGTGAACACAAAAGGGAGTTACCCTGGCGTGAAACAGATGACCCTTATCGCATCTGGATCTCGGAGGTGATCCTCCAGCAGACTCGCATTGTGCAGGGGATGGGGTATTATCAGCGTTTCACAGAGCGATTTCCCGATGTCAGATCACTTGCCGCCGCCAGTGAGGAGGAGGTGCTGAAGGTGTGGCAGGGTCTCGGTTACTATTCACGTGCGCGCAACCTGCACCAGGCAGCCCGGCAGGTTGTTACCCTGTATGGTGGGCGGCTGCCCTCCAGTTATTCAGCGTTGCTCTCGCTGAAAGGTGTGGGACAATATACTGCGGCAGCAGTGGCTTCGATTGCTTTTCGCCAACCTCACGCAGTGGTGGACGGCAATGTGTTTCGCGTGCTCACACGCCTCTTTGCCATTGAGACTGCGATTGACACCTCCCAGGGCAGGACGATGATCACGGAAATTGCACAGTCGCTTCTTGCTGCAGATGATCCCGGCGGTTATAACCAGGCCATTATGGACTTTGGAGCGATGATCTGCACCCCCTCTCAACCCCGATGCGAGGATTGTGTGCTTAAGGAGAGTTGTCTGGCACATGCCCACAGGAATGTCTCCGCCTACCCGGTCAAGGCAAGAAAAACAAAGATTCAAAATCGTTATTTTCATTACTTCCACATCGTGCATGGCAATCAAACCTATCTGCAGAAAAGGGATCGCACCGGAATATGGAAGAATCTCTATGAATTTCCCCTGATTGAAACGGAACAACCCGTTGATTTCCCTTTACTGGAACAGACAGATGCATTCAGGCAACTCTTTTCCGGTATCACGGATCTGTTGATCGACCCTCTTCTTACGGTGCGGCACCAGCTGACACACCAGTTGATTCATACTCGTTTTTACCGGGTGGTTATACCGGAGAGCTCACTTTTTGACCCGTCCCGTGAATTGCTGGTCATCAGACAGGAATCACTCCACGACTATCCGGTATCACGGTTGACACATAAATACCTCGAAACAATTTGAATTATTTTGGTTGACATTTTCAAAATTATGTGTAAATTTGCCTGTGTTGCGTAACACTATTCTTTAACCCTAAAAAAAAATCAGTTATGTCGGTAAACAAAGTTATCCTGATTGGAAATGTGGGACGAGACCCCGAAATGAAGTATTTTGACAATGACGTGGCGAAAGCCAACTTTACACTGGCAACCAGTGAAAGAGGTTATACCACTGCTGGGGGCACACAGGTACCCGAACGTACCGAATGGCACAACATTGTTTGCTGGAGAGGGCTAGCCCAGATTGCAGAGAAATTTGTCAAGAAGGGTACCTTGCTCTATGTGGAAGGTAAGATCCGTTCACGGTCATATGACGACCAGAATGGAGTGAAGAGGTACATCACCGAGGTGGTTGCAGACAACCTGGAGTTGCTGAGCCGGAAATCGGGTAGCATGGAGAGTGAAAACGGCGGAAACAAACCTGATTATCAGGAGAACAATGACAGCCCAGCTGACCCGGGAGATGTGTCGGAAGAGGATGATTTGCCGTTTTAAATAAAACATCGTATTTTTGCAGGAGAATGTTTTCGCTCTTCTTTTATCTCCCTGAAAGCGTGAAAACATTCTCCTTGTTCATTTAAACTATCGTCAATTGGACCCTGACCCCTTATCGCATCTCATCTTACTGCTACCGGCCATCAATCCGGTAGTCTCACCCCTTCTTTTTTATCTCCTGCTGCTCCTCCTTATCGTGATCAACGCACTCGTTTCGGGTTCTGAGACAGCCTTTCACCGAATAAGCGCACACGACGCCGAGGAGCTGCATGTCTCGCAGGAGCCACGCAAGATACGCCTTTCCAAGCTGTTGAGCAGACCGGAGAAAGTACTGACTTCTATCACCATCGCCAATCATCTGCTCAACATCATTGTAACGCTGCTGATCATCTCGTTGCCGCTCCACGGTTTCTTTCAACTACAGGGGGAGAGCGAGTTGCTGTTGCTGCGAACCGGTATCGCCTTTACCGTGATTCTGCTCTTCATTTATTTTGTACCCAAGACAGCCGCATCGTACCATCCCCTTCGATTTGCCGAGCAGAACATACTGCTCATCAGCCTGGTAGACCATCTGATGAGGCCAATATCGTGGTTACTGATGAAACTCACCTCCTCTCTTCATTCCTCACGTATGCAGAACAGACATGAGATTTCGATTGATGAGTTGTCGAAAGCCCTCGAGATCACGTCTCGTGAGGTGAGAGGGGAACAGGAGAAGGAGTTATTGGAAGGGATCATCCGCTTCCGGGACAAAATGGTAGGCGATATCTTTGTCTCCCGCGTCAACATGGTGACACTCGAAATGAGCACCCCTTTCCGGGAGGTGATTCGCTTCATCGTGGATGCCGGTTTCTCCCGCATTCCCATCTATGAGGAGAATCCGGACACCATCAAAGGAATACTTTATGTGAAGGACCTGCTGCCACACCTCAGCAAAACAGGGAACTTCAAGTGGCAGTCACTCATCCGCCCGGCTTATTTCGTGCCGGCCACCAAACGAATCGATGACCTGCTCGAGGAATTTCGGGCGAACAAGAATCACATGGCTGTCGTCGTGGACGAATATGGGGGTACCGCCGGACTGGTCACCATGGAGGACATCCTGGAGGAGATTGTGGGTGATATCAGCGACGAATATGATGAAGAGTTCCCGTTCTGCACGATGGCTGTCGACGGATCCTATCTCTTTGAAGGGAAAACCCCACTGGAGGAGTTTATCCGTATCACCCATCTGCCGGAGAAAGATTTTGCCCTCATGCAGGTGGAGGTAGACACACTCGCAGGATTACTCCTGGAGCTGAAAGGTGATTTCCCGAGGCGCAAGGAGAGTTTCACCTACCGCAATCATATCTTTGTGGCGGAGGAGATGAGCAAAAAACGCATTACCAAGGTACGGTACATCCCTCCCGGGGTGAAGAAAAATGAATAATCCACCCTGATCGGGAGTGCCATCACAAAGCCAATATGCAGATCAGAAAAGAACATATGCATTCAGGCGCTCTGCTGGGCATCTGGAAAATGACTGAGACGCGCAATGAGCTTCTGACATTCTTTCCGGCAGCTCTGCGCGGAGAAGCGGATCGTCACCTGGAAAAAATCCGTTCTGAGAGACGTTCCATCGAATGGCTCTCCACAAGAATCATGCTTATTCAGCTGCTGGGTGAGGAGAAGATCATCCAAAACCGTGAGGACGGAAGCCCCTTCCTGGAAGATGGAGGGCATTTCATCAGCATCTCCCACACACGCGATTACGCAGCCATGCTGCTGCATCCAGATGTTCCCGTGGGCATTGACATCGAGATGCGCACCGAGAGGATCTCCCGCATTGCCAACAAGTTCATCGCAGCGAACGAGTTTATCGATCCGGAGCAAAAAACAGTGCACCAGCTACTCCACTGGTCAGCCAAGGAGAGCCTCTTCAAGCTGATCGGTCTGCGGGGGATTGATTTCAGGGAGCATTTGCATATCGCCCCCTTCACGCCGGATGTGAGCGGCGTGATGCAAGCCACCGAGACCCGCTCAGCCGCCTCCCGCTCTTATACCATTCATTACGAGATACACCCCAGCTACGTCCTCACCTGGACCACCGGCTGACAACACAGAATGCGGATTGCCCCATACCATTGAGCTGAGTCCGGCAACAAGCAGCAGCCAAAAAAAACGCTCCGGGGAATTCCCGAAGCGCCTTCATTCTATCAGTGAGTGATGCCTGATCAGACGTTCAGCGTAACACGCTTGAAGCCGGTCACGGCAAGCTCCTTGTCGTTTTCCTTGAGGAACTGTTCAATGGTCTTCTTACCATCTTTCACATATTCCTGCTGAAGAAGGGTTGACTCCTTATAAAACTTCTGGAGTGAACCTTCCGCAATCCTATCAAGCAGATTCTCCGGTTTACCGGCCTCGCGGGCTTTCTCCCGTGCGATCTCCAGCTCTTTCTCCTTCACCTCGGCAGGAATACCTTCCGGAGTGACGGCGATGGGGTTCATGGCGGCCACCTGCATGGCAACGTCACGTGCTACCTGCTCATCGGCCACAACCTTGTTGAATCCTACAATCGTAGCCAACTTGTTGCCCATATGGATGTAAGAGGTTACACAGGGTGCAGTGAGATGCTCATAGAAGCCCAGTTGCATCTTTTCACCGGTGGCACCGATCTTGTCGGTGATCAGCTGTGACACGGTGCCATTGGGAAGCTCCAGGGCCAACAGGTCATCGAGTGTCTCAGGCTTATGGAGAATTGCCGCATCGAGGATCTGACGGGTGAGAGCCACAAACTCATCGTTCTTTGCCACAAAGTCAGTCTCACACTGGAGTGCCACCACTGCCGCAAAGTTGCCATCGGTGGCGGCCAGCACGCATCCTTCAGATGCCTCACGGTCCTCACGTTTGGCGGCTACCGCCTGTCCTTTCTTACGGATGATCTCCATCGCCTTGTCGAAATCACCATTCGCTTCATTCAGTGCATTCTTGCAGTCCATCATTCCCGCACCGGTCATCTTGCGCAAATGCTGAATATCTGCCATTGTTACTGCCATATTCTTATTGTTTCGTTTTTGTTGTTTTGATTATTCGTCTACCTCGGCATCCTTGGCATACTTGCTTACCACAGCTGCTTTCATCGCTTCGGTATCCTCTTTCTTCACCCGCTCTTTCTTCGCAGCTTTCGACTTGCGTTCGCGACGTTGCGGTGCTGCTTCGTCGTCCTGCTCTTCAGCAGCAGCGGCATCAGCCTTCTCAACCTTACGTTCGTCAAGACCTTCCTTTATCTCATTGCAGATGTAACCCATGATCATGTCGACAGCTTTCGCAGCGTCGTCGTTAGCGGGAATCACGAAGTCAATGTTCGAAGGATCGGAGTTGGTGTCCACGATACCGAAGACGGGGATACCAAGTTTTTCAGCCTCCTTGACGGCGATCTGCTCCTTCATCACATCCACCACGAAGATGGCAGAGGGGAGGCGGGTCAGATCCTGGATGGAACCGAGGTTCTTCTCCAGCTTGGCCCGCTGACGGGTCACCTGCAGCTTCTCACGCTTGGAGAGGGTGTCGAAGGTGCCATCCTTGATCATCTTGTCGATGTTGCTCATCTTCTTCACTGCCTTGCGGATGGTGGGGAAGTTGGTCAGCATACCACCCGGCCACCGTTCGATCACATAGGGCATGTTTATGCTCTGTGCCTTCTCTTCGATTACCGGCTTGGCCTGTTTCTTGGTGGCCACGAAAAGGATTTTCTTTCCCGATTTGGCGATCTGCTTCAGTGCAGCAGCAGACTCTTCGGCTTTGGCGATCGTCTTGTAGAGATCGATGATGTGGATCCCGTTGCGCTCCATAAAGATGTAGGGAGCCATCGCGGGATTCCATTTTCTTTTGAGGTGACCGAAATGTGCTCCGGTCTCCAGTAGTTGGTCAAATTCTAATTTTGCCATGTTTTGTTTGTTGAATAATTCGTTTACTTTCTTTTTCTGAACCGAACCGCAAGGTAAATGATCCTTGTGGGTGAAACCCACTGGCCTGGAAAATGTCCTTGCGATTTAGATACTAAACGTTGGTGCCCATCAGGCAACATTATAAGAGTATCCGGCCTGTTCAGCCACACGAGGCGACTGAACGGCTGACCTCAATAAGTTTAACGTTTGGAGAACTGGAACCTCTTTCTGGCCTTGGGCTGTCCCGGTTTCTTGCGTTCCACAACGCGTGGGTCACGGGTCATGAATCCTTCTGCTCTCAGTGCGGGTTTATCTTCCGGGTTAATCTTTACCAGTGCGCGGGCGATACCCAAACGGGCTGCTTCCGACTGTCCCTTGTAACCTCCACCGTCGAGATTGATACGGATATCGTATTTTTCCAATACATTCAGCGTATTCAATGGCTGCTTCACCACGAACTGAAGGATAGAAGAGGGGAAATAATTTTCCAGATCGCGTTTATTGATCATAATTTTGCCGCTGCCCTCTGTCAGATATACACGAGCCACCGCTGCTTTGCGTCTTCCTATTGCATTTACTGCTTCCATCTCTGTTATTTTAGCGTATTAATATCCAGTTTTTTGGGCTTCTGTGCCTGGTGCGGATGCTCGGTGCCTGCATAGACGAACATGTTCAGCAGGATGGCATCAGCCAGCTTGTTCTTGGGCAACATCCCCTTGACGACCTTGCGGAATAGCTTCTCCGGGCTCTTGGCCATCAGTTCGGCAGGGGTAAACTCACGCTGCCCTCCGGGATATCCGGAGTAGCGATAGTAGATGCGATCATTCCACTTGTTGCCCGACAGTGTTACCTTATCGGCATTCAGGATGATCACGTTGTCACCGCAATCGACGTGCGGCGTGAAGCTGGCCTTGTATTTTCCTCTCAGCAGCTTGGCTACCTTTGAACAGAGACGACCCAGGGGCTGTCCGGCAGCATCAATCTCAACCCATTCTTTCTGTGCCGTTTCCTTGTTGACAGAAATCGTTTTATAACTTAGTGTATCCACTGTGTTGTTATTTTATTAATTAGTAAATAAATGTGAAGTTGACTTATCCTGCTCCGAATTTTTGTCTTGCTAAGGGACATAAATAGGCAAATAAAAAGCTATAAATCAAACTTTTAATTGATAAAAACTAATAATCGGACTGCAAAGTTACAATAATTCAGTTTATTAACAAAGAATTTGACACCTTTTTATTGTGACCGGGATGAATACCGCACCGGCACGGATAGGGAGCTATCGGGTTACTTCTCAGCACTCTTTGCTGTTCACGCGGGGGATGCCTTCGACCGGCATGCAAAAAAAATATCGGTTCACTTTTTGTCAGTTTCCAAAAATGATGTATCTTTGCACCCACAAATGAGGGCCCCGTAGCTTAACTGAATAGAGCATCTGACTACGGATCAGAAGGTTACAGGTTTGAATCCTGTCGGGGTCACTTTCAACACCCGCATTGTCTGCAATGCGGGTGTTTTTTGTATCACTCCACACCCGGTGAAGAGACGGTCTAAGCATCCTCAGGAAGTGATATCCGGTCGTCGCGCAACGACAACTCACCAGTATCGACCATGAACCGTATCACCCTGATCACCTGTTCAGGACTCCCATCCTGTTCAGAGACCCTTTCCACAAGCCTGTTCAGTCGGCAGGAGGGTTCAGGCTCCATCAGTGAGAGTATCTTCTCCCGCAGGTTCCTGAAGAGGTAATTGGTGACCCCCGATTCATTTTTCCTGCGGCATACGTCACACTCTCCGCAATCCATCGGCTCCTTCTCACCGAAATAGATGAGCAGCATCCTGCTGCGACACACCTCTTGCTCCTCCACATAAGCAATCATGGAGGTGATCCGTTTTTCAAACCGCTTCTTACGCTCCTCGTACACCTGCCGTGAAATGGATACAAATGGTGTATCTTCACGCGAGGTAGTGAACAAAACGAAAGGAGTCTTTTTTTGAGGGATATAACGAATATAACGCATACGGGAGAGGGTGATCAGCATCTCACATACCTCTTTTCTGCTTTTTCCCATGCGGACAGCCAGCAACGACTCATCGATGTACACATCGTCAGAAAAGAGACCGGTGTAGTTGCGCAGGAGCGTATGCAACAGCTCATCCATCTCTGTGTTGAGCTGCAGGGTGTACATCTCATCGCGGTATATCAGAAAACGAACACGTGACCGCAAGTCAATCTCCTCGGTATACTCAATGTAGCCCGCCAGCTCCAGGATTTTCAGCGCGTGGTGAGTCTGCAGGAAAGGAAACTTGAACGGGATGCAGAATTCATGCAAACTGAAATCGTAAGCGTTCCCGAAACCGGCGCCTACGGCCACCTGGTAATAGTTACCGAGCGCCTCGTACACCCGCACGATGAACTCCCTCACGGGGAAAGCGTCTGTGATCCTTTTCCGCAGCTTGGCACTGTCGCTCTTCGAGTAAAGAATCACGGCATAGGAACGCTCACCGTCTCGCCCGGCACGTCCTGCCTCCTGAAAGTACTCTTCAAGGGAGTTTGGCAGATCCATGTGCACCACTGTCCGCACGTCTGCTTTGTCGATTCCCATGCCAAAGGCATTTGTAGCGACCATCACACGGCAGTTACCGTTTTTCCAGTTGTTCTGTTTCAGGACTTTCACCTCATGAGTGAGGCCGGCATGAAAATATTCGGCGGGAATGGCTGCTTTCTGAAGGGTATGGGCGATCTCTTTTGTCTGCTGACGGCTACGAACATACACGATACCACTACCGGGTACAGAATGAAGGATGCGAACCAGCTCCTCCAGCTTGTTGTCAGCCGTGCGCACGACATAGGAGAGGTTCTCACGCTGGAAGCTGGTGCGGTATACATTTTTTTTTCTGAAATGCAGCTTCTCCTGAATATCATCGACCACCTCAGCTGTTGCAGTAGCTGTCAGTGCCAGCACGGGTACCTCCTCCAGTAGACGACGAATCTCAGAGATCTTCAGATAGGAAGGACGAAAGTCATACCCCCACTGTGAGATGCAATGTGACTCATCTACCACCAGCAGACAGACATTCATTGCCTGTAGCTTGACAATAAAGATTTCGGATGAGAGCCGCTCGGGAGAGACGTAGAGGAACTTAAAGTCGCCGAAGATACAGTTCTCCAGCGTGGTGAGGATCTCTTCGCGGGACATGCCGGAATAGACAGCCGCCGCCTTGATGCCCCTTTCACGCAGGTTATCCACCTGGTCTTTCATTAGAGCGATGAGCGGGGTGACCACCAGACAGATCCCTTTCATTGCCATGACCGGCACCTGGAAAGTGAGCGACTTACCGCCACCCGTTGGCATCAACCCCAGCGTATCTCTGCCCTCCCAGACCGATTGAATGATCTCCTCCTGCAGGGTACGGAAAGAGTCATACCCCCAGTATTCACGAAGTATCCGGTGAAACAATTCCCGCTGCATACGCAAACGATTGTTCTTTTATCCTCTTATATCCTTGATCATCAACTGAGTGAAGGAACGACTCCCATGCGTGTTCTCCTCAATGGTGTAACAGATATCCACCGGCTCCCCCCCCTTGATCTTCTGGAAAAAATCCTGCTGGCAGAAAGCGATACCCGGCATGGGGGCTTCTCTTGTCTGGTCCTTGAGCTCCAGCTTGATGTGACGGAACCCCTTCCCTACCAGCTTGCTATTCCCCGAATCGAGGACGCTGCGTGAAAGAAAGACCGGGTTGTCATTCTCCGGCCCAAAAGGGCTGAACAACTTGAGTCCTTCGATGAAACGGGGAGTGATCTGAGACAATGATATCTCCGCATCGACCGTGATCTGCGGCAGCATCATCCCCGCTTCGATGCCATCGAACGAGAGGCTGTTGAACCGGTCGGTAAACTCTTGCAGATGCTCCTCTTTCAATGTAAGCCCGGCGGCATACATATGACCACCGAAGTTCTCCAGGATATCACGGCATGACTCTATAGCCTTGTAGACATCGTAACCGGGTACCGAGCGTGCCGAGCCGGAGATCATACCATTCGACTTGGTGAGCACCACTGCCGGACGGTAATACTTCTCGGTGAGTCGCGAAGCAACGATACCCACGATGCCCTTGTGCCAGTTCTCGTCGTAGAGCACGATGCTCTTCTGGTTTACGATATCGATATGCTTGTCGATATACATGATCGCCTCATCGGTGATTCGCTTGTCCAGTTCGCGTCGATCCTCGTTGTACTTGTCGATGTTCTTGCTTTTCTCACGTGCAGAGGTCATGTCACCGGCCAGCATCAGATCCACTGCCTCCTTGCCGTTCATCATCCTGCCGGAGGCGTTGATGCGGGGCCCGATCTTGAAGACGATATCATTCACGGTAATCTGCTTGCGGTGCAGTCCACAGATCTCGATGATGCCTCTCAGACCGAAGCTGGGATTGGAGTTGAGCTGCTTCAACCCGTAATGGATCATGATCCTGTTCTCTCCCGTGAGAGGAACGATGTCGGAGGCGATGCTCACCGCCACCAGGTCCAGTAGCGGTTCAATATCGGAGAAGGGGTAACCGTTTCGCTGGGAGAAGGCCTGCACCAGCTTGAAGCCCACACCGCAGCCGGAAAGTTCATCATAGGGGTAGACCGAGTCGAGTCGCTTGGCGTCGACCACTGCCACCGCATCCGGCAACGTATCGTCGGGCATGTGGTGGTCTCCAATAATAAAATCGATGCCATGTTCTTTGGCATAGGCGACCTTGCTGACTGCCTTAATGCCGCAATCGAGAGAGATAATGAGCTTTACACCCGTTTTCACGGCATAATCGATTCCCTGAAACGAAATGCCATACCCTTCATCGTACCGGTCCGGAATATAATAATCAATGTTGTTGGTGATTCCCCGAAAGAATTTGTACACCAGTGAAACAGCTGTTGTACCGTCTACATCATAATCCCCGTAGATCAGGATCCTCTCCTTGTTGCCCAGTGCCTTCTCGATGCGACGAATCGCTTTATCCATGTCCGGCAGGAGAAAAGGGTCGTGCAGATCTTCCAGTTTGGGGTGCAGATACCTGTCTGCCTCTTCCGCACTCTCTATTCCCTTGTTCACCAGCAGTTCAACAAGAACGGGATGTAAATCTATTTCTTTCGCTAATTCATTTGTTATATCTTTTTGGTCGTGTGACAGGGTTGAATAATTCCATCTGTAAGTCATTTATATCGTTTTTTTCTTTTTCTCTCTCATACCCGAATCAACTTCGGGGAAGGTGGAGCGGGCTCCACTCCCGGATGCCGCCATCTCCAGTCTCGGCGTCAGACTTGTCTATACAGTCCACTCCGAAGTTGTAAAGGTAATACTATTTTTTTTGTTTCAATTATTTTACACGATAAAAGATGCCCTTCTCACTGATCATCACAAATCGCCCATTTCGATTCTTATTTGTACCTTTGCTGTTCAAAACCAACAAAGAATGGAGATAGCTGCTTTGGTTTCCGGCGGTGTGGACAGCTCGGTAGTGGTACACCGTCTGAAGGAGATGGGCCACGACCCGGTGATCTACTACATCCGGATAGGAATGGAGGACAAGGATGGATACATCGATTGTCCTTCAGAGGAAGATATTGAGATTGTCACCTACATCGCGAAGAGGTATGGCTGCAGGATGGAGATCGTCTCGCTGCATGAGGAGTACTGGGAGAGTGTGGTGCGATACACCATCGATTCGGTGAAGCGGGGGCTGACACCCAACCCCGACATGATGTGCAACAAGCTGATCAAGTTCGGTGTTTTTGAACAGAAGTGGGGACACCATTTCGACCGGATTGCTACCGGCCATTACGCCACCACTACGGAGGAGGGAGGACTTACCTGGCTATCCACGGCGAAGGACAAGGTGAAGGACCAGACCTATTTCCTTGGTCAGATCAGTTATGTGCAGGTCTCACGGCTGATGTTCCCCATCGGCGATCTGCTCAAGTCGGAAGTGCGTGCCATCGCCGCGGAGCAGAAGTTACCTTCTGCACAACGCAAGGACAGCCAGGGGATCTGCTTCCTGGGGAAGGTGAACTACAACGAGTTCATTGAGCGCTATCTGGGCAGAAAGGAGGGGCTGATCGTAGAGTTGGAGAGCGGCAACATCCTGGGCAAGCACCAGGGGTACTGGTTCCACACCATAGGGCAACGAAAAGGGCTGGGACTGAGCGGTGGACCCTGGTTTGTGATCAGGAAGGATGTGAACCGTAACATCGTCTATGTCTCGAAGGGCTACGACACCCGGCATCAGTATGGCGAGGTGGTTAACCTGCAGGGGTTTGATTTTATCACACAAGACATCTGGGGTGATTTCAACGATGAAAAAGAGATCACTTTCAAGATCCGCCACACACCTGATTTCACAAAGGGCAGGATCTCCCGTATCGGTGATCTCTACCGCATCCGGTCGGAGGAGCCGGTGCAGGGCATCGCCGCCGGCCAGTTTGGCGTGGTCTATGACAGTGAGAGCCGTCTTTGTCTGGGCAGCGGTATGATTACCAGTCTGCCTCCGCACAATTTGTAATCCTGCCATACCAGACATCATCAACAGGCTATTTGAGATATGGAGATCGCAGTTGAGTTTGTGGAGATCATCGAGTTCCTTGGCACCTTTGCCTTCGCCATCAGTGGCATCCGGCTGGCATCGGCGAAGAAGTTCGATCTCTTCGGTGCTTTTGTCATCGGCTTTGTGACCGCCATCGGCGGGGGCACACTGCGTGACCTGTTCATCAACGTCACTCCCTTCTGGATGGAGAATCCGGTCTACCTGTGGGCCACATTGCTGGCACTACTCTTCGTGATTATCTTCCACCACCAGCTGATTCGCCTCAATAACACCTTCTTCCTGTTCGACAGCATTGGCTTGGGCCTTTTCGTGGTGGTGGGAGTCGAAAAGAGTCTCGCACTGGGGTATGATCCCTGGGTGGCTGTGATCATGGGGACCATCACCGGCTCGGTGGGAGGCATGATCCGTGATGTGCTGATCAACGAGATACCCCTTATCTTCAGGAAGGAGATCTATGCCCTGGCCTGTGTCATCGGTGGCATTGTTTTCACGCTGTTGCTGTCAACGGGACTGAATCACGTGGTCACAGAACTACTCACCGCCACAACAGTGATCCTGATCCGGATGCTGGCAGTGCGCTACCAGTGGCATCTCCCCATCCTGAGGGGAGGAGGAGAAAAGAGCTGATCCTCTCAGATACTCTTTCAGCTGATGCATCTTTTCATTGATTTCATTATCTTTGCGGAATGAGAAAACGTGTAGACATGAAAAGAGGAATGTTTTTGCTGGTCTGCCTGCTGTCATCACTGTCGGCATTGCATGCCCAATTTGAGGGTACATGGGGTGCAGGGATTCATGCAGGATATGCATCGGCTGCGGAACGTCCCGGGGCGGGAGTGCATCTGCACTATTACCGCACCAACAATCTGCGGCTTGCACCCTCCTTTACCACTTACCTGGAAAGGAAGGGTGAAAAGATGTGGATGGCTGAGACCGATCTTCATTATATCCTGCCCCTCAGCTATGCCGCGTCACTCTATCCGCTTGCAGGAGTACACTACTCCAATTGGCATTACCAGAGTCAGACATCTCTTTTTCTAACAGAGGAAGAATATACACGCCACAGGGTGGGAATGAACCTGGGTATTGGCTACCAGCATGATTTCGGCTATCGGGTAAGGGCCAACATCGAGCTGAAATACCAGTTTATCAATGATTACTCACAGGTGCTCCTCACCACCGGTGTCGGTTTCTGGTTCTGAGATGAACGGCACCGGCGTAGTCATCCGCTCACCCCAAAGCAAACGGTGAGCAACAGGAATCGCTGATTCGATTCATCCATATTTTTTAATATTACAGTATGAAAGACTTTATCACCAACGAAATAAAACATGAAACCGCCCTGCTGGTGGGTCTCATCACCTCGGAGCAAAACGAAGAGAAGGTTAACGAGTACCTTGATGAGCTGGCCTTCCTCGCCGAGACGGCCGGTCTGGTGCCGGCCAAACGTTTTGTGCAACGCCTGGAGATACCCAACCCTGTCACCTTTGTGGGAAAAGGTAAGTTAGAGGAGATAGAAGCCTATGTGAAGGATGAGGAGAACGAGGTGGGGGTGGTGATCTTCGACGATGAGCTCTCAGCCAAGCAGATACGCAACATCGAGAAGGAGCTGAAGATCCGCATCATGGATCGTACCAGCCTGATCCTCGACATCTTCGCCATGCGGGCACAGACAGCCCATGCAAAAGCGCAGGTGGAGCTGGCGCAGTACCAGTACCTGCTACCCCGTCTCACCCGTATGTGGACCCACCTGGAGCGTCAGCGTGGTGGGGGGGGTACCATCATGCGTGGTCCGGGGGAGACACAGCTGGAAACGGACCGGCGCATCATCCTCGATAAGATCTCGCGACTGAAACAGGAGCTGAAAGACATCGACAAGCAGAAAGCGGTGCAACGCAAGAACAGGGGTAAGCTGGTACGTGTGGCACTGGTGGGCTACACCAACGTGGGTAAATCGACACTGATGACACTGCTCAGCAAGAGCGATGTTTTTGCCGAGAACAAACTCTTCGCCACGCTCGACACGACGGTACGCAAGGTGACCATTGAAAACCTGCCCTTCCTGCTAACTGACACGGTAGGCTTCATCCGTAAGCTGCCCACCCACCTGATCGAATCATTCAAGTCCACGCTCGACGAGGTGAGGGAGGCGGATATCCTGGTACATGTGGTAGACATCTCCCATCCTGCTTTTGAGGAACAGATCGAGATAGTGGAAAAAACACTCTATGAGATTGACAACACCGAGAAACCGGTGATCCTGGTCTTCAACAAAATTGACGCTTTCTCCTATGTGGTTAAGGAAGAGGATGACCTCACCCCGAAAAAGAAGGAGCACTTCACACTCGAGGAACTGAAACAGTCCTGGTTAAACAAGATCAGGCAGAATTGCATCTTCATCTCAGCCAGGGAAAGAGAGAACATCGACGCACTCAAGCAACTCATCTACGACCAGGTGAAGGAGATTCACATTACCCGCTTCCCCTATAACGATTTTCTCTACCATATCTACGAGGAGGAGCAATAACGATCCGGGCTTCCCGGGAATAGGTATCCGACCTTACATGTAGGCATCCATCTTTTTGCAGAGTGCTTCATTAAGGGCAATTACCGCATCCTCATAATGCTCACGCCGGATCACAAACTGCATGTTCACCTGCATCAACGACTGGGCGAAGCACTCCACATTGATCTCCTTCTCATAGAGCGCCTTGGCAGCATGATAGAGGAAACCGGGAAGGGCTATATTGGAGCCCATGGCACAGACAATAGCCATTGGTTTTGCCTCCACCTGGTAAAACACCTCTTTGAGTACCCTGACCAGCTCCTGGCTTTTCTCGTTGTCCCACACCACCATGGTGATGGAGTTGGCATTGGTCGATTTCAGTATATAGCTCACACCATACTTCACGAAGTAGTTCATGATCTGCCCGTCGAAGCCCACTTCGCCAACCATCATTGGGTCGTGCACCTCAACAGCAATCACCTTTCGGGATCCGGAGACGATCTCCACCCTCGGTTCAGGTGAGACATAATCGTGTGAGATGAGGGTGCCGGGATGCTCAGGCTCGAAGGTGTTCTTGATGCGGATATCAATGCCTGCCAGCTCCAGGGGTTTGGCTGCCTTGGGGTGGATGGCTTCCATGCCGATATCGGCCAGCTGATCTGCGATCATATAGTTGGTATGCCCCACGGGGATACTGTTTTCCACCCCCACGATCTTGGGATCGGCACTGGAGAGATGAAACTCCTTGTGGATCACCGCTTCCTGCGCCTTTACCTCCACGGCGATCTTGCTGAAGGTCACCTCGCTATAGCCACGGTCGAAAGCCCTCATGATGCCCTCTGTTCCTTTGGTGTAACCGGTAGCCACACAGAGCACATTGCTGAAATCGATGCCGTTGAACTCCTTGTGTATTCGTTGATCGATGGTCAGCGGCTCGTTGTCGTTGAACCCGCACAGGTCAATGAAACGGGCGTTGATACCATTGTTGTTGAGGATATTGACCGAGTTCCAACCGGAGTGTGCCTCACCAATGGAGGCCAGGATCTCCCGTGCCGCCAGGTGGATATCGGTGCGGTTCACATAGCCGGATGCAAGCACCTTACCCAGGCTGTATAGCACTGTCTTGGCCTGATCCACGCGAAAGCGGATAAAGTCGCGCGCCTCTTTCAGGTCCAGTCCGTTATCGGCAAACCCGTCATTGATGAGCAGCAGCCGCTGGCAGAACGAATCGAGGGCACTACTGTAATCCTCACCGTTGAGGAACTTGTTATAGATTCCCGGTTCTCCGGTCTTCTTGTGTTCCAGTAACCAGTTGGTTACGTTGTTGTAGGCCGACACCACGAAGATGCGGTTATAAAGTTGTTCTCCCTTTCTGTTTCCCCGGATGATGTTTTGCAGCACATCCTGAAACTGCGACATGGAGGTACCGCCGATTTTTTCTACTGTAAGCATAGGATAATCAATTATTGCTTGTCGATGATTCTGTCGACAAAGATAGATGTTTATTTGTTTTCACTGCACTCAGGGTGTAATTTCTGTTTCAAAACTGTTTCAGCTCACGGTATACTTTGTAGATGGGGAAACCCATCACATTGAAGTAAGAGCCTTCGATCCTTTTCACCCCCACATAACCGATCCACTCCTGCACACCGTAGGCACCCGCCTTATCCATCGGACTGTAACGATCCAGATAATAGTCGATCTCTTCTCCTGTGAGGTTGCCAAAAGTTACCCAGGTACGGTCGGAGAAGGAGTGTCTCTTATTGAGCGAGGTGAGGCAGACACCGGTGATAACCCTGTGACGGACACCGGAAAGCAATGCCAGCATCCTGCGGGCGTCCTCTCTGTCGGCAGGCTTACCCAGTATCGCTCCGTCCAGCAGCACCACCGTGTCGGCGGTGATCAGCAGCTCATCGTCTCGCAGTGCGGCAAGGTATGCAGCGGCCTTCTTGCGTGCCAGGTACTCCGCCACCTCCTCGTGAGGCAGATCATCGGGAAAGGATTCATCGATATCGGGCAGAGTACGCAGTTCATATGTCAGGTCAATGCCTGAGAGCAGATCCTGTCTTCTTGGTGAGGCAGATGCCAGAATGATCTTGTAGTCGGTGATCCTCATCAGCTATTCTCTTTTTTTTTTGATTGTGATGGTCCATTGCAATTTTCGGGGCGAAAGATACAAAAATTATGGGAACCGGAGCCGCCACTCCACTCTCTTCTTTATGCAGGAACGAGATCTGCAGGTGTACTCCCCATTTTGCAGTGATACAAATCGTTTCTATCTTTGCAGTCAAACACCCACAATATGATCATCGACATTGCCCCCGCCCCTGCCCTCTACCCCTATTATCAGCAAGAGAACGACACCGTGATCGTAGTCGATATCTTTCGCGCTACTACCACCATGTGCCACATGCTGCACAACGGTGCGGCAGCAATCATACCCGTGGCGGAGATTGATGAGGCGAAGCGTTACAAGGCTGAAGGGTATCTCGTGGGAGCAGAACGCCACACGCGCAAGTGCGACTTCGCCGACTGTGGGAACTCACCCTTCGATTACACCCCTGAACGGGTAGAAAGGAAGGAGGTGGTCTTTACCACCACCAATGGCACCAGGGCCATCAGGCAGGGTGAAAATGCCCGGCAGCTGCTGATCGGCTCCTTTTCAAACATCGGTGCGCTGGCCGAACATTGTATGGAGCATGCGGATCGTATCGTGATCCTTTGTGCCGGATGGAACAACCGGATCAACCTGGAAGATATGCTCTTCGGGGGTGCTTTTCTGGAACGTCTCACTGCCTCGGGAACAGTCACCATCGGCTCCGATGCGGTGCGGGTGGCACAGCTGATGTGGCAGGAGGCGAAAAGTGATCCGCTGACTTTCCTGAAGGGGAGTGACCACTATGCACGGCTCATCGAAAACGGTGCAGAGGGAGATGCCGCCTACTGCCTGAGTAGCGACACCCTCTCAGTGGTACCTCAGTACAATCGCACTGATAAAAAAATAAGGGCCTTCCGTTAAGAAAACCCCCTATTCATTCCAGTCGAACAGATCGTCGGGAATGGTGTCGGCAAACTGATCCAGGTCGCGCCGATCCTTTTTTGTTGGGCGTCCCGTGCCTCGCTGCCTGTCTACGAAACCGCCGATCCGGTTTAACTCCAGCAACTCATACTGCTCCTGTGGCGTGACATTTTCCATGAACTGCGACACCATCTTAGCTCCCATCCGTTTATCCGAGAGGGCGAGCACCTTGAACGAGTAGGTTACCGGTGGCTTCCTGACCTGTATCACCTCACCTGTACGGATATTTCTGGAAGGTTTCACCGCGGTTTCACCAATCAGCACACGTCCCTTTTTACAGGCTTCAGAGGCAACAGTGCGTGTCTTGAAGATGCGTACCGCCCAGAGCCATTTGTCAATGCGCACTTCTTCCATCTCTCAGCACCTTATTTGTTGTTGTATTGATTCATCGTCGTGTGGATGCCGGCCAGACAAAAACTGCGGATCATATCTACAGCTGTTTCAATACGCTCCGGCAACAACAGCTTCTCCTCAGGCGTAAACTCCTCCAGCACATAATTTACCTGCGTCCCCCTCGGGAAATCATTGCCGATGCCGAACCGTAGTCGCGGGTAATCCTGCCCGATCAACTCCTGGACATGTCGTAACCCGTTATGACCGGCGTCACTCCCCTTTGACTTCAGACGAAGGGTGCCAAAAGGGAGTGCCAGGTCGTCGACTACCACCAGCAGTTGTTGGTTCTCAATCTTCTCCTTCTGTAACCAGTAACGGATGGCATTGCCACTCAGGTTCATAAAGGTGGAGGGCTTGAGCAACACCAGCATCTTGTTCCGCAGCCGCATCTCTGCCACGAAACCGTAACGCCTGTCCTCAAAAACAGCATTGGACGCTTTTGCAAAAGCGTCCAACACCATAAAACCTATATTGTGGCGGGTTTGCTCATAATCAGGTCCGATGTTGCCCAATCCCGCAATCAAATACTTCATCACATACCTCTTTGTTTACTGAGCCTTGGCAGCAGCACCCCTTGCAGCACGTGTCAGCTGTACGCGGCAAACTACTGCATTCTTTGCACTGAGGATCTCCAGGTTGTCAAAGCTAAGCTCGCTCACCTGAATTGACTTGCCCAGCTCCAGCTTCTCTACGTTCACCACCAGCTCTTCCGGCAGATTGGAAGGCAATGCCTTCACCTTCAGCTTACGGATATCGAGCGAGAGCTTACCACCGGCTCTCACACCGGCTGCGAGTCCTTCCAGACGTACCGGGATCTCAATCACTACCGGAGCATTTTCAAATACATGGAGAAAATCGATATGGAGTATGGTGTCTTTTACCGGGTGGTACTGGATATCTTTCACGATCCCCATCAGCTTCTTTTCTCCCAAATCGAGGTTCACCAGAAACACTTCGGGTGTGTAAATCAGATTGCGGACATCGCTGTTCTTCACAACAAAGTTGAGATTCTCTCCGTCGTGACCGCCGTAAATCACGCAGGGTATCAGCCCTTCGCTACGGTAAGCCCTGGCCGCCTTTTTCCCGAAATCATCCCTGACTTCGCCTTTTAAATCAAATGTTTTCATTCTTTAGTTGTTGTTTTGTGTTACTCAAAATAAAGTTGCTTTCTTTATTTCCCATCACACTTGGGAGCCCTCAAAAAAGCGGCGCAAAGATAGTGATTTTCTTTTAATTGTGCAATGATTAACGCACTCTTTTTTTCAGGTCATCCACCGATATGTGCATCATCCTCCCTGCCGGCTTGCCGTCGCGGTAGCTGACAATGCGCATTACATAGGCATTTCGCGGCACCTTCAGGGGAGCGGTCACCCTGGGTGAGAAGCAGTCGGGTGTGGAAGCGTCGAAGGAGACATGAATTGACAATCCTTCAATCTCGGGTGTCAGCGTCACGAAGTAGTCATCACCCTCTTTTTTGACTGTCACCACCGGTTCATACATGGCGGGAGAGTATTTGGTGCGGCTGTAATCGAAACGGTTGAAGTGATCCTCCACCTTCTCCACGAAGCGGTTCCAGTCCTTCTTTTCCCGGGGAGACCAGAGCGACTCGGCAACGGCAAAAGCGCGTGGCCAGGTCATGTACTCCGCCTGACGTATGTGATAAATCTGTTCGGTCCAGAGATTGGCCTGCCCTCCCAGGATATAAGCAGGGTTGGCACCCTCCGGTATCGGATCGAACTGATAGGTGCGGTTCAGCCGTAGGCTATTGTATACACGCGGGTCGGTGGAGAGATCTCCCTGCATCAGATCGATATAGACATAGTTGCTGGGGCTCATCACCACATAGTGCCCCGAGTTAGAGGCCTCGATGCCGTGCTGGATACCGCGCCAGCTCATCAGTGCCGTGGTGGGGGTGATGCCCCCCTCCAGGATCTCATCCCAGCCCATCATCTTCTTGCCTTTGGCCAGGATGATCTTTTCCACCCTCTTTCCGAAATAGGATTGCACGGCGGCCATGTCTTCCAATTGTTCACGCTTCATCAGCTGCTTCACCTCCGGGCTTTTTTCCCAGAAGGTGTAGGGGGCCTCGTCACCTCCTGTATGGATATATTCGAATGGGAACAGCGCTGCCACCTCCGTCAGCACCTTATCCATGAAAGCATACACCTTTTCACTCGCCGGGTTGAGGGTATTCTCAAAAATGGCTGCCGGACGACCGCCGGTGTTCCAGTCCAGGAAAGGGGCACCCGTACGCACGAAATGATCACCGCTCCCCGGGAAGCAGGCCAACTCCGGGTAGGCAGCCAGCGCCGCCGAGCTGTGTCCCGGCACATCGATCTCGGGCATCACCTGAATGTTGCGTTCGGCAGCATAGCGGATCACCTCCCGGATTTGATCGTGGGTATAATAACCACCATAGGTCTTGGGGGCATCGGGATACGGCGGAGTGAAGTCGCCAAACCAACCGATCTGTTCAGGCCGCCAGGCACCCACCTCCGTCAGTTTCGGCAGGCTCTTGATTTCGATGCGCCATCCTTCGTCGTCGGTCAGGTGCCAGTGGAACATGTTGTACTTGTACTTCACCATCATGTCGATATACTGTTTCACCTCTTCCACGGTGAAGAAGTGACGTGCTACATCGAGCATCAGTCCACGCCATCCCACACGCGGGTAATCAACAATCTCCACCAGTGGTATCTGCCATTCCGTGCCTTCATCCCTGCTGCCTCCCTCAATCTGTGGAGGCATCAGCTGGAATAGCGTCTGCACTCCGTAAAGGAGGCCGGCAGGCTTGTTTGCACGGAGGGTGATCTGTTGCGGAGTGACCTGCAGGCGGTATCCCTCCTCTCCCGTTTCTGCATCGTCAGCGTTGTTCAGCATCAGAACAATGTCAGCCTCGCGGTCGCCGGTCACCCACCTCACCAACCTGCCGGGGGCTGCCCCCAGCTTCTCTTCCAGCAAGGATTTCACAAAACGGGTATCCTCTCCTGCAGGAGCAGCAATCCGCACCTCTGCGGGCAGTTGAAAAGAGCCTTCATGGGTGATCACTGATACCGGTTCGGGAATGAGTGAAAGCCGTGAACCGACAGGTGCGGCCATCAGGGCTGCCAGGCCGGTCAGTGTAACAATCAGCAGGAACAATTTCTTCATATCTACATTCATTTATTTGGTTGCATCCACAATGAAACGAACCGCACCCCGGGTGATCACAGAGGTGACCGGGCTGTTTCACAGATCCGTTTCTCAGCAACAAATCTACTAAATAAATACCGGATTTCCGCTACAAATGCAAATAACGCTGCCGGTCTGTTGCTTACTTTTCACTATTCCTATACGGTAATACCAAAAAAATCACTACTTTTGCAGTTGAAATATCCGAAAACAGTGGTTGAACATCTTACGTCACGATTGAAGCCGTTCGGATCCGGTTTAAGTACATTCAGCTTAAAAAAAAATAGTTCATTTAAACGATGATAAACAGAAATTTAATTCGTATACGGATCGTACAGATTGTCTATTCATGGTACCAAAATACGAATAACGATTTGCGCAACACCGAAAAAGAGCTTCTCTTCGGGTTGCAAAAATCATACGACCTCTACTTTTACCTGCTCTCGCTAATGGTGGTACTGACCAAAGCGTACGAAAACAGGGTGGAGACCAAAAGAAACAAGCATCTCCCTTCCTGGGAAGACCTCAATCCCAACACCCACCTGATCGATAACAAGTTCATGCAACAGTTGAGCAGCAACAAACAGCTACAGCATTACTTTGCTGAGCGTCCGATGATATGGGATGCCGACACTTCATTCCTGAAGAACCTGCTTGACACCATCCTCGAATCAGATCTCTACAAGAATTATACCCAACTGGTCTCCCCATCATACGAGGAAGACCGTGAGTTCTGGAAGAAATGTTTCAAGCAGTTCATCTACCTCAACGAAGAGCTCGATGAGATCCTGGAGGATGAGTGCATCTACTGGAATGATGATGTGGAGATCGTACAGAGTTTTGTATTGAAAACCATCAAGAAGTTCTCTCAGGAGAAGGGTGAGGAACAGCCACTGCTACCCATGTTCAAAGATGAGGAGGACAAGAGGTTTGCACTGAAGTTGCTACATGACTCCATCCTGAATGAGAAAAACTATCGTGCACTCATTGAGAAGCACACTGAGAAATGGGATTTCGATCGCATTGCCTTCATGGATATGATCATTATGCAGGTGGCACTCTCTGAGATCTGCACTTTTGAGTCGATCCCCACCAGTGTCTCCCTCAACGAATATATCGAGATAGCCAAATCGTACAGCACCCCCAAGAGCAGCACGTTCATCAATGGCATTCTGGATGCGATTGTACACGAAATAAAAGAAGAAAATCGTATCTTTAAAAAATAATTCACACATTAAAAAATAATTCATATGACTATTCTATTACAAGCAGCACAGGGTAGCGGCATGTCAGGCATGGGTGGCACTCTTTTTATGATGGTAGCCATCATCGCCGTTTTCTATTTCTTTATGATCCGCCCCCAGCAGAAGAAACAGAAAGAGTTACAAAAAAGCCGTGCAGCGATGAAGGTTGGCGACAAGGTTGTCAGCTCGGGCGGCATTCACGGCCGGATCAAGGAGGTAGGTGACACCTGGTTCCTGGTAGAGGTTGCCGACGGCGTGAAGATCAAATTTGAAAAAGCATCTGTCTTCGCCTCATCTTCAGACGTAACGACGCCCTAAGCATTCCTGGTCATGGAGGTAAAAGCCCTCATCGAAAAATGGAAACCCAAAGCGGAAGCCTTTTTTTCCACCTTTCCATGGAAAAATACGCTTTTCTTTTTGCTTTTCCTACTGTTGGCTTTCATCTTCTGGTTGATGCTCTTCTTCCAGAAAGAGAATGTGGAGGGCACCTACCGTATCCCGTTAAAATATAGCAACATACCCGAGGATGTGGTGTTTGACCACCCTTTGCCTGACTATGTGGAGGTGAGCATCACCGATAACGGAGCCGCCATCTTCAGACTCGACATCAGCAAGAAAGACTCACTTGAGATTCATGTGGCGGAGTTCATCGAAGGAGGCTACAGCAGCCTGCAGGGGGATCAGTATCGCCAGTTGATCCGCTCACGTCTCTTCACCAGCACCAACATCAGGGGATATTACCCGATGAGTATCAACCTCTCCACGTCGAAACTTCAAAGCAAAGAGCTGAGAATCGCTTTCGACGGAGAGATCACCACGAGCAGGGCCAACCTGGTAGCCGACAGCATCACCTTCCTGCCGGAGAATGTCACTGCTTACGGCTCAGGCGAATCGCTCAGCAAGCTGGAGAAAGCCGTCACCGAGTACACGCTCTTCAAGAATCTGAAAGCCACTTCGCAGCTCCCGGTGAAAATAAACCGTGTGGATGGCATCAAGTTCGTACCCGATCAGGTAGAGATCTTCATCCCGGTGAAAGAGTACACCGAGCGAACATTCGAGGTGCCGATTACAGCAACCGGGGTGCCAGCGAGGCTGGATGTGAAGTTTTTCCCCTCTCGTGCCAACGTCTCCTTCTCGGTAACCCTGGATGAATACCGAAAGATTGCTCCTGAGGATTTTGAGATCAGACTCAATTACCGCTCATTCCATGAGAACGAAGATGGAAGAGTAGAGCTGCAGCTAAGCAAGCACCCCTCAGCGGCACAGAACATCCGCATCTCACCCTCCTCTGTAGAGTTTCTGTTTGAAAGCAAAACAGGGAAATGATCAGGGCAGGCATCACCGGGGGTATAGGCAGTGGCAAATCCGTTATCAGCGATCTGTTTCGTCTGCAAGGAGTGCCGGTTTTTGACGCCGACAGGGAAGCCAAACATCTGAACGACACTTCTCCCCATATCCGCAGGGAGCTCACCGCCCTTTTCGGCAGGGAACTCTACGCCGGAGGGATGCTCAACCGCCCCCTTCTCGCTTCACTTATGTTTGGTGACAGGGAAAAGGTAGCCGCGGTCAATGCCATCGTGCATCCCGTGCTGTGCCGATATTTCCTGCTATGGTGTATCGATCACCAGGATCAACCCCTGGTGATGATCGATGCGGCGCTACTCTTCGAGGCAGGTTTTATACGATTACTGGATAAGGTGATCACCGTGTATGCCCCTGAACCGATTCGTCTGGCAAGGGTGACGGAACGTGACCACACCCGCAGGGAGGCAGTGCAGGCAAGAATGAAGCACCAGCTGCCGGAAGAGGAGAAGATGGAGCAGTCCGATTTTGTGATTTACAACGACGGCAGTCAATCAGTTATCCGTCAAACAGCTGTTATCCTGGAAGAGCTGTTGCAAATCGCAACAGAATAGACCGTTAACGATTAGGATAATTGTGATTCTGGTAAATTTGCGTTACCTTTGTAGCATTCAAAATTTTAGGTTATAAAAAAATTAACAGCAACATGATCGAAAAAATTGGTATCAACGCCGGTAAACTATGGACCATACTGGATGAAAACGGCCGCCAGAATGTAAAGGATGTCAAAAAAGCAGCTAAGCTGACCGACAAGGATCTCTATGCAGCCATCGGATGGCTGGGCAGAGAAGGCAAAGTGGTAATGGAAGAGGTAGAAAAAGAACTCTACATCTCATTGAGTTAACGGAGACCATTATCTCTGAGTATAAAAAAAAGATGAAAAGGGATCCTCTCATCTTACAGCTATCGCAGCTTTTCCCATCGGAGCAGCTTCATACTGATCCGCTCTCCTGTCTTACCCGTGGAACCGATGCGGGACTCTATCGTCTGGTGCCAAAAGCAGTGGTCAGGGTCAACAATGAGGAGGAGGTGATCCGGCTCCTTCGTTTCTGCTACAGGGAGAAGAGATCCGTAACCTTCAGAGCTGCCGGGACCAGTCTGAGCGGTCAGACCATCAGTGACTCGATCCTGATGGAGGCAGGTCCCGGCTTCACCTTTACCACCCTCACCGACAACGGACAAACGGCCACCTTTGGTTGCGGCGTAAGGGGCAGTGTGGCCAACAGACAGCTGGCGCGCTTCTCCCGCAGGCTCGGACCGAAGCCTGCATCAATCAATACCGCAAAGATTGGAGGGATCATCGCCAACAATGCCAGCGGTTCGAGCTATGGAATACGCCACAACAGTTATCACACTGTGCGATCCATGCGGATCATACTGGTTGACGGCACCCTGCTCGACACAGCCGACAAGGAGAGCCGCAACACCTTTCTCACCTCCCACCGTGAGCTGTGCGGGGAGCTCCTTCAGTTACGAAAGAAAGTGATCGGCAACCCGGAGATACGCGATCGCATCAGCCGTAAGTTCGAACTGAAAAACACCTGTGGCTACGGAGTGAATGCGCTGGTCGACTTTGAAGATCCGGTAGATATCCTGCAGCACCTGATGATCGGCTCGGAAGGAACACTCGGCTTCATCTCACAGGCCACCTTCGAAACGGTACATGACGCACCACTGAAAGCCACGGCACTGGTCTACTTCGCCAACCTGCATGATGTATGTGACACCATTCTCCCGCTGCGTAGCTGTGAGGTGCATGCCGCAGAGCTGATGGACCGCAACGCATTACGGGCAGTTGAACAGATGGAGGGCATGCCTCCCGAGCTCAGGCAGCTGCCTGAAGGAGCAGCCGCCCTGCTCATTGATACTGCCGCCGATAACCGGGATACACTCGATGCACAGATCCGCGACATCGAGCAGAAGCTGGCACAGATCCCCATGCTGACGCCTCTTCGTTTTACGACCGACCCCGCACTCTACAGCTGTTACTGGAACGTGCGCAATGGACTGTTCACCTCCGCAGCTGCCACACGTCCGGCACATACAGCCTGCATCATTGAGGATGTTGCTTTTCGTGGGGAGATCCTGGGAAATGCATTGGGAGATCTGCGTGAGCTGCTGGTGCGTAGAGGGTATGACAATGCGGTGATGTGGGGGCATCTGCTCGATGGCAACGTCCACTTCACCATCTTCCCAGATATCAACAATCACGAAGGGATAGATCGCTATGCACACTTCATGGAGGAGCTCAGTGAGCTGGTGGCTGTTAGCTATGAAGGGAGCCTGAAAGCAGAACACGGTACGGGACGTAACATGGCTCCCTTTGTGGAGAAGGAGTGGGGCAGCGAGATCTACTCATTCATGAAGCGGATCAAGCAGGTCATGGATCCGCAGGGTGTACTCAACCCCGGTGTGGTAATCAACGACGACCCACAGCTGTTTATTCAAAACCTGAAGCGGATACCGGCTGCTCATCCGCTCATCGACAAATGCATCGAGTGTGGCTTTTGCGAGGCCACCTGTCCCTCCAAGGATCTGACCCTCACACCACGACAGCGCATTGTCGCCTACCGTCATCTGGCAGAAAGTGAAGCAGCTGCCGGCAGGAAGAATATCACTGCTGCCGCACTTAAAGCAATCGCCTATCCGCTGGAGGAGACCTGCGCCACCGACGGGTTATGCAGGATCGCCTGTCCCGTGGGTATTGACACGGGGCAGCTGGTGAAGGAGCTGAGATGGCAGCAACAAGGCAGGATAGCCAATGCTCTTGCAACCTTTATCGCCGGTCACATGGGAGAGATGACTGCATTGCTGAGAACAATACTCCCATTGCCCCACGCCATGGCAAAGGTGACCGGTTATGGGTCACTGGAAAGTATCATGCGGGGTCTCTTCAGGGTGGGGAATGGACTTCTTCCCCTCTGGACACGCCACACTCCTTCGGGAAGCAAGCCTATCAGAGATCACCGTTTCACGGTAGCTGGAGAGGATGCTCCCAGGGTAGTCTACTTCCCCTCCTGCATCACCCGCTCCATGGGTGGTCCCTCCGCCGGCTATGAGGGGTTGAGTGATCTGCCCGCCACCATGCTATCACTGTTGCACAAAGCCGGTTATACCGTGATCCTGCCCGAAGAAAGGGATAAGCTCTGTTGCGGAATGGCCTTCAACAGTAAAGGGTTCCGCAAGCAGGCCCGCCGAAAGGAGCAGGAATTAAATGAAGCATTGCTGAAGGCAAGCAATAACGGAGCGTTGCCGGTGGTGTGTGACATGAGTCCCTGTCTGCTGCACATGCGCGAGACCCTCGATCCGCGACTGAAGCTCTACGACCAGGTCTCATTCATTCATGACTTCCTGCTCGACAGACTCCATCTGGTAAAGCTACCGCTCACTGTTGCCCTGCATGTCACCTGTAGCTCAACAAAGATGGACCTGACCGGGCAACTGTTAAGGGTGGCGTCGTCATGTGTGGAGAAGGTGGTGATTCCGGAGGATGTGGACTGCTGTGGGTGGGCCGGCGACCGTGGTTTCTTCTACCCGGAGCTGAACCGCTCCGCGCTGGGGTCGCTAAAAAAAGGGATCAGAGATGCCACGGAAGGATATTCCAACAGTCGCACCTGTGAGATTGGGCTCTCAATGCAGAGCGGCCTCACCTATAAATCAATTGTCTATCTGGTGGATAAAGCAAGTGAGGAACCCGTTCACTTCATCTGATCAAATCCTTTGCCATAGACCCCCACCACATTGCTTTGTGAGATGAAGGCATTCTCGTCGATACGTTTCACCAGTCGGAAGATGGAGCTCGATTCGGTTTTACGCGCCAGGATGATCAACACCTTCTGGGGCTGCTGTGAGTACCAGCCGGTACCTTCCAGCACGGTGCACCCCCTGTTCAACTCGGAGTTGATATGGGAAGCGATTTCATTGTAGCGGGTGGAGAAGATGATGAACTGCACCGACTGACGGGCACCGTTGATCACCAGGTCCACGGTGTAATACATCACCGAGACCACGATCAGCCCGTAGATGATCTTCTCAAAGCTCTGGAACAGCAGGTAGGAGCTGCTCACGATGACCAGGTCGATGTAGAGGAGACCGCGTCCCATGCTGATATAACGATACTTGGTGATGACGGCACCCAGGATGTCGGTCCCCCCGGTACTGGCATTGCGGGAGTAGACCAGTCCCAGGCCTGTACCGCTGAAGACGGCGCCAATGATGCTGGCAATCAGCGGGTCGGTATGGATGATTGCTTCGGTGATCAGGTTCTCGGCTACCGCCATCAGCAGGGTCACCCCCACCACACCGTAGAGCGCCTTGAAGACATAGCCTTTACCCAGTATGAACCAGGCCAGCACCATCATGACTCCATTGCCCACCAGGAAGGTCATGAATAGCGGCCAGTCGAAGGCGTACTTGAAGAGCAACCCCACGCCGCCGAGACCTCCCACCACGATCTCGTTGGGCATGATGAAACCGGTAAAGCCGATGGCGAAGAGCATCAGCCCCACCGTGATCACCAGATAGTCCTTCCAGTAGAACGATTTGAGATAACGAATCTCTTTGGCCATAAAGGAAACAATTAAGAATGTTGTGTGGCTTACTTTTGAGGTGATGATCAGATCACCACGTTGACAATCTTATTGGGTACAATGATCACCTTCTTCGGCGTTTTCCCTTCCAACCATTTCTGTGAGCCGGGGTGTGCCAGCACCGCCTGTTCGATCTCCTCACGGGAGGCATCAGCTGCGAACTCAATCACGAAGCGTGATTTGCCGTTGAAGGAGATGGCATAAGGGAAGGCATCCTCTTTCAGGTACTCCTCGTTCCAGGCTGGCCAGGCAGCATCACAGACTGAGCTCTCATTGCCCAGTGCATGCCACAGCTCCTCCGCAATGTGGGGTGCGAAGGGGGCCAGACAGACCACCAGGTCACTCAGTACACTGCGGTTGCGGCACTTCATTGCCGTCAGCTCGTTGGCACAGATCATGAAGGCGGAGACAGAGGTGTTGAATGAGAACTGTTCGATGTCGGAGGTCACCTTTTTGATCAGCTTGTGCAGCGCCTTGAGTGCCTCACGTGAGGGCTCCTCATCGGTGATGGCAAGGGTCTCCTCCTGATAGAAGAGGTTCCACACCTTACGCAGAAAGCGGTGCACACCGTCTATGCCGTTGGTATCCCACGGTTTGGACTGTTCCAGCGGCCCGAGAAACATCTCGTAGAGTCGCAGGGTGTCGGCACCGTAACGGCCGACGATGTCATCGGGGTTCACCACGTTGAACATCGATTTTGACATCTTCTCCACAGCCCACCCGCAGATATATTTCCCATCCTCCAGGATGAACTCGGCGGTTTTGTATTCCGGGTTCCAGTTGCGGAACGCCTCGAGATCGAGTATGTCGTTGTGCACCATGTTCACATCCACGTGGATGGGTGTCACCTCATGCTCATCTTTCAGGTTCAGCGATACAAAGCGGTTGCTGCCCTTGATGCGGTATACGAAGTTGCTGCGTCCCTGTATCATTCCCTGGTTGACCAGCTTGCGGAAGGGCTCCTCCTCGCAGGCTACCCCGATATCGAAGAGGAACTTATTCCAGAAACGGCTGTAGACAAGATGACCGGTGGCATGCTCCGTACCTCCTATGTAGAGGTCGACGTTGCGCCAGTAGCTGTTGGCTTGTGCTGACACCAGAGCCTCATCATTGTGCGGATCCATGTAACGGAGATAGTAAGCCGATGAGCCGGCAAAGCCGGGCATGGTGTTCAGCTCGAGTGGGTATCCCTCTTCAGTATGCCAGTTACGGGCTCGCCCCAGGGGTGGTTCACCCGTCTCGGTGGGCAGGAATTTGTCCACTTCGGGCAGCTCCAGCGGCAGCTGCTCCTCCGGCAGCGTGTAGGGCATCCCCTCCTTGTAATAAATGGGGAACGGTTCACCCCAGTAGCGTTGACGTGAGAAGATGGCATCGCGCAGACGGTAATTGATCTTACGGTAGCCCAGACCACGCCGTTCCACCGCATCAATGGCGGCCGGTATCGCCTCTTTCACGGTCAGTCCGTTGAGGAAGTCGGAATTGATCATCACCCCCTCCTTGGCGTCGAAGCTCTCTTCAGAGATATCACACCCCTCGATGAGTGGCACGATGGGCAGGCTGAAATGTCTGGCAAAGGCATAGTCGCGGCTGTCGTGTGCCGGTACCGCCATGATGGCACCGGTACCGTAGCCGGCCAGCACATAGTCGGAGATCCATATGGGCAGCGACTCACCCGTAAAGGGGTGGGCAGCGTAGGCACCTGAGAAGACACCGGTCACCGACCGGTCGGCGATCCGCTCCCGCTCGGTCTTAGTGCCTGTTTTCCGGATATATTGCTTTACGGCATCGCGCTGTTCAGGGGTTGTGAGTTGTTCCACCAGCTCGCTCTCGGGTGCCAGCACCATGAAGGTGACACCGAAGATGGTGTCGGCACGGGTGGTGAAGATATCGAAGGAGACACTCTCAGTAGTGCTGAAATGCATCACGGCACCCTCGCTACGCCCGATCCAGTTGCGCTGTGTCTCCTTGAGTGAGTCGCTCCACGCCACCTGCTCCAGCCCCTCCAGCAGGCGGGGTGCGTAGGCTGATACCCGCAGGCACCACTGCCGCATCTTCTTCTGTTCCACGGGGTAGCCCCCGCGGATGGAGAGCCCCTCGCTCACCTCGTCGTTGGCCAGCACCGTGCCCAGCTGGGGACACCAGTTGACCATGGTGTCACCCAGGTAGGCAATGCGGTAGTTCATCAGGATCACTTGCTGCTCCCTCTCACTCATGGCGTTCCACTCTGTTGCCGTGAAGCGCATAGGCTCGTTGCAGGCCAGATCGAGACCCTCGCTACCCTGTTGGGAAAAAACCTCCACCAGCTCGGCGATGGGTCGTGCCTGTTGCGCCTGGTTGCAATAGTATGATTGGAACATGCGGATGAAAGCCCACTGGGTCCACTTATAATAGGCGGGGTCGCAGGTGCGTACCTCACGGTCCCAGTCGTAGGAGAAGCCTATCTTGTCAAGTTGCTCCCTATAGCGGGTGATGTTCTGTTCAGTGGTGACAGCGGGATGCTGTCCGGTCTGGATGGCATACTGTTCGGCAGGAAGGCCATAGGCGTCGTAACCCATGGGGTGCAGCACATTAAAGCCCTGTAATCGTTTGAATCGCGAGAAAATATCGGAAGCGATATACCCCAGCGGGTGTCCCACATGTAGTCCGGCACCCGAAGGATAGGGGAACATATCCAGCACGTAGAACTTGGGTTTCGCCTTCTCTTCCGTCACCCTGTAGGTCTTATGGTCAGCCCAGTACTGCTGCCACCGTCTCTCTATTTCACCGAAATTGTAGTCCATTCCTAGCCATTTTAAAAAACGGTGCAAAGATAGCAAATAAGTTCTGAAGTTGAGCCATTCAGCAGATCCCTTTTGGCGCACGGGCCAGGGTGACGGGATCCTGGTTTATTGGCCGGAAGGCACTAACCGTTGTACATCTGCTCGATGTGATCGTGATAGTGTTCCAGGATCACCTTGCGCCGTAGCTTCAGCGTGTTGGTCAGCTCTCCCTGCTCCATGCTGAATGGTTGTGGCAGAAGGGTGATCCGTTTGATCTTCTCATAGGAGGTGAACTGCGACTGGAGCAATTCTATCTGACCGAAGACAAAATCAATTATCTCCTCATTTTGCAACAGCTCTTCAACCGAATGGAAGGATATCTTCCGTTCAGTTGCATAAGTCTTCAGCGCCTCGTAGTTGGGCACCACCAGTGCACTGACGAATTTACGATCGTCGCCGATCACCGCCACCTGATCAATGTACTTGTCCTCGCTGATCCGTGTCTCGATCATCTGCGGGGCGATATACTTACCATTGGATGTTTTGTAGAGATCCTTGATCCTTTCGGTGAGAATGATCTCGTTGTTTTCTGTCAGCAGGCCGGCGTCACCGGTCCTGAAGAACCCATCCCCGGTGAATACCTCCGCGGTGGCCTCCGGCTTGTTGTAGTAGCCCTTCATCACCGTATCCCCTTTCACCAGGATCTCACTGTTTTCTCCAATCTTCACCTCGATGTCGGGCATCACCTTACCCACCGTACCGATCCTGAACCCTTTAGCCGGGAAGCAACTCACCGTGGCAGTGGTCTCGGAGAGCCCGTAGCCATAGATGAGGTGCACGTCGATCGACTGCATGAAGCGGTTAATGGTGTCGGAGAGAGGGGCACCCGCCACCGGGAAGAAATTCCCCCGGTCGATGCCCACCACCCGTTTAATCAGGTAAAAGATGGTGTGTTGGTAGAAGAAGAACTTCAACCGGTTGGCCAACGGTGGACGCTTCCCCTCGTTACGGTACTCCAGGTTGTGACGACGGCCGGTGGTGACCGCATCACGAAAGAACCATTTCAGCACCCCCGATGCGTTTTCGATGGTCTCCTGCACCCCGTCATACACCTTCTCCCAGAAACGGGGGACGTTGCTCATCAGGGTGGGCCGTACCACTTTCAGGTTCTTTCGTATCTCGTTGGGATCGCGGTTGATGGCTACGGCTGTCCCCATATGCAGACAGTAGTAGGTCCACGCCTTCTCAAAGATATGGGTCAGCGGCAGAAAGCACATTGAGAGATCCCTGTCCGACATACCGGTGATGCGCTGATCATGGATCACCATCGCTTTCATATAATTGGCGTGTGTGAGCATCACCCCCTTGGGTTCACCCGTGGTACCGGAGGTGTAGATAATGGTCGCCATATCCTGCTCTCTCAACTGCTTGAGCCGTGCATTGACCAGTGCGATGGTCTCTGAGTTGTCACCTGTGGCAATGAAATCGTCGAAGTAGACCGATGAGGTGTCTTCTGCTTTCCGCACCACACGCCGGTCGAAGATGATCAATTTCTCCAGCAGCGGGCTTTCCTGCTGTACCTTCCAGGCGTTGTTGTATTGAAACTGCTCTCCGACGAACAGGATACGGATGGCAGCATCCTGGACAATATAACTGACCTGCGCGGGGGAGGCGGTGGCATACATGGGCACCATCACCGCCCTGTTGGCATAAGCGGCGAAATCGGTGATCAGGTACTTCTCCATGTTCTGTGAGTAGACACCCAGGTTGTCACCCGGTTTCACTCCTATCTCAGCCATGGACTGAGCTGTATTCGTGATATTCGCTGAGAATGTCTTCCAGGACATATCGATCCATCTCCCGTCGGGATCCTGATATTTGATCGCAGTCCTATGCTTGTATTTAAGAGCTTGCCGGTGCACGACTTCTCCCAGATGATGATATGCCATAGCCTCTGTTGTTGGTGTTCTCAAATATACGGTATTTTTGCTACACATCGGCTTAATTCCCTCTTTTTTTTGATTATCACCGGCCTATTTAATGATATTTTTTTAAAAACTATTTTCTTAACATTCTAAAAACTGGAAACTTAATTAACGACACTTAACGTGATTTGACGCTGCGAAATAAAACAATGCATCTATCTTTGCGATGTAATGAAAGATCGCTACACCATACTCATCGGTTTGACAGCTCTGCTGATGCCTCTTCAAAGCATGAGCCAGGAGTATTATGCAGCCAACATCAATCCGCAAAACGATGGCCCCGTCTCCAGCATCTTCCTGATGCCCAATGTCTACCCGGCAGTGATCATAGAGGGTGACACGGTGGCCTGCATGTGGTTGACCGATTTCATCAAATACTCTCCCATCCGTTTTCGCAGCAGCAAGGAACAGATCGCTTACAGCAGGCTGGTACGTGATGTAAAAAAAACACTCCCCTACGCCAAGCAGATTGCAGGGATCATCACCGAGACCTATGAATATATGGAGACGCTCCCCGACGACAAGGAGCGACAGAAGCACCTCAACCAGATGGAGAAATACCTGATGGATGAGTACACGCCAAAGATGAAGAAACTGACCCGCTCGCAGGGACAGCTGCTGATGAAGCTGGTGGACCGGGAGACCAACTCCTCCTCCTATCACATCATCGATGCCTTCATGGGCAGTTTCAAGGCATGGACCTACAACATCTTCGCCGGCTTGTTTGGCAACAGCCTCAAGACCCGCTACAACCCTTACGGAGGAGATCGTGTCACCGAGCGTGTCTGTGTTCTGGTGGAGCAGGGGAGCATCTGAGCGGCATCAACCACCAGCCATAGTCCCTCCTGTTGCAATCTTATTTCTGAAAATCAGCACCCTTGAAACCATTTGCAGAATAAATTGCCTATCTTTGCAGCGATTTATCATTAGGTTATGCGTTTCAATTTTCTGACTGATTTCCAACCCGAGCTCTTTCAAACCCTGAAGCACTACAACAGGGAGAAGTTTGTGGCCGATCTGATGTCCGGCCTGATTGTGGGTGTGGTGGCTCTTCCACTGGCCATCGCCTTTGGTATTGCCTCAGGCGTGACACCCGAAAAAGGGATTTATACGGCGATCATCGCCGGGTTCATCATCTCCTTCCTGGGTGGCAGCACCGTCCAGATCGGTGGTCCCACCGGTGCATTCATCGTGATCGTCTACGGCATCGTGGAGCAGTACGGTGTGCAGGGGCTTGCCATCGCCACCCTGCTTGCCGGGGTGATGCTTCTGCTGATGGGCTCCCTGAAGCTGGGCAGCGTGATCAAGTTCATCCCCTACCCTATTGTGGTGGGTTTCACCAGCGGTATCGCTCTCACCATCTTCTCTACCCAGATCAAGGATCTCTTCGGACTCACCACGCCGAAGCTACCATCAGGCTTCATGGAGAAATGGGTGATCTACTTTCAGCATTTCGATACGATCCAGGGATGGACACTGCTTATCGGTGTGGTGAGCGTGTTGATCATCCTGCTCACCCCGAAAATATCAAAAAAGATACCCGGCTCGCTGATCGCCATCATCGTGATGACGCTGGCAGCCTGGCTGATGAAGGAGTATGGCGGCATCAGCATCGAGACCATCGGCGACCGGTTCGTAATCAACAACCAGCTGCCTGCCGTGGAGCAGATCCCCCTCAACCTGGAAACCGTCCGCCTATTGTTTCCCGCTGCCTTCACCATCGCCATGCTGGGAGCCATCGAGTCGCTTCTCTCGGCCACGGTGGCCGACGGGGTGACAGGCAAGAAGCACAACTCCAACATGGAGCTGGTAGCCCAGGGTGCAGCCAACATCATCGCCCCCTTCTTCGGGGGAATCCCCGCCACAGGGGCCATTGCCCGCACCATGACCAACATCAACAACGGGGGACGCACACCGGTGGCAGGCATCATCCATGCTGTTGTATTGTTGCTGATCGTGCTCTTCCTGGGAGACCTGACCAAACATATCCCGATGGCCTGCCTGGCAGGTGTGCTGGTGGTGGTAGCCTACAACATGAGTGAGTGGCGCATCTTCCGCTCACTGATGAAACAGTCGCGCTCGACCAAGGCCATCCTGCTGACCACCTTCCTGCTGACGGTCATCTTCGATCTCACCATCGCCATTGTGGTGGGATTGCTGCTGGCGGTCTTCGCCTTTCTGAAGCGTACCAATGAAAGCACGCAGATACGGCACACCACGGGTAAGATCGACATCACCAAAGAGATGGAGTCATATGCTGCCGACCGTGAGGAGGAGGTGCTTTACCTGCCACAGGCTACAGAAGTGTATGAAATTGATGGCCCCTTCTTTTTCGGTGTGGCCAACAAGTTCGATGAACTGATGCGTGAGATTGGCAGCCATCACCGGATACGTATTATCCGTATGCGCAAGGTGCCTTTTATCGATGCTACCGGCCTGAACAACCTGGAGACCCTCTGCCGCAACTCACGCAAGGAAAAGATCCGGGTCATCCTCTCGGGTGTCAGTGACACCCTGCGGGCAAACCTGGAGGAGTCACGGATACCAGAGATAGTAGGTGAGGAAAACATCTGTGCCAATATCCATCTGGCGGTGGCCAGGGCACAGGTGATCGCCGACGCGCTTAAAGAAAAAGAAAAACATCACCCACAGAGATGAAAGAGGAGAAGAGAATGCAACTGACCGACTGGCTGCCCACGACAAAGAAGGAGATGATGCTTCGCGGGTGGGAGGAGGCTGATGTGATCCTCTTCTCGGGGGATGCCTATGTGGATCATCCCTCTTTTGGTACCGCCGTGATCGGACGGCTGCTGGAAAGCGAAGGGCTACGGGTGGCAATCGTACCACAACCCAACTGGCGGGACGACCTGCGCGACTTCACAAAGCTGGGCCGACCCCGCCTCTTCTTTGCCGTGACCGCCGGCGTGATGGACTCGATGATCAACCACTACACCGCCAACAAACGGCTTCGTTCCAACGATGCCTACACCCCCGACGGACGCTCCGACATGCGTCCCGACAGGGCAGTAACGGTTTATACCCGCATCCTGAAAAAACTCTTCCCCGGGGTCCCCGTGGTGCTGGGTGGTGTGGAAGCCTCATTGAGAAGGGTGACGCACTACGATTACTGGGATGATTCTCTGCACAAACCGATCCTGGCAGAGACGGGTGCCGAGATGCTGATCTACGGGATGGGCGAGCAACCGCTGCGGCAATTGATTGCGGAACTGAAAGCGGGAAAAAAGATGGAGGATATCCATAACATTCCCCAGACAGCTTTCCTCAGCCCCACGACAAACATCCCCGCCAACCCTTTCGGCGAGGAGGTGACGCTCTCCTCGCATGAGGAGTGTCAAAAGGAGAAAATCAGGCAGGCAGGCAACTTCCGGATAGTAGAGGAACAGTCGAACCGTCTCCATGCGGCCCGTATCCTGCAAGAGGTCGAGGATCAGACCCTTGTGGTGAACCCACCTTTTCCACCCATGAGCGAGGAGGAGATCGACGCCTCCTACGACCTCCCCTACACCCGTCTGCCTCATCCCAAGTACCGGGAAAAACTGATCCCTGCCTACGAAATGATCAAGTTTTCAGTGAACCTGCATCGTGGCTGCTTCGGAGGATGCGCTTTCTGCACTATCTCGGCACACCAGGGTAAGTTTATCGCATCCCGCTCCAAGCGATCTATTCTGGAGGAGGTGAGGAAGATTACGCAAATGCCTGGTTTCAAGGGATACATCAGTGACCTGGGAGGACCTTCAGCCAATATGTACCGCATGCAGGGAAAAGATCTCACCCTCTGTGAGAAATGCAAACGTCCCTCCTGCATCTTCCCGAAGGTATGCTTCAACCTCGACACCAACCATGCACCCCTGCTGGATATCTACCGCACAGTAGATGCCCTCCCGGGAGTGAAAAAATCATTTATCGGCAGTGGCATTCGCTACGATTTGTTGCTCCATAAGAGCCATGATGAGGCTACCAACAACTCCGCACAAAGCTATCTGCGGGAGGTGATTACCCACCATGTTTCAGGGCGGCTGAAGGTTGCCCCGGAACATACCTCCGATGCCACGTTGTCGCTCATGCGGAAACCCTCCTTCGATCTGTTTTACCAGTTCAAGGCAATCTTTGATGAGTTGAACCGCAAAGAGGGACTCAACCAACAGCTTATTCCCTATTTCATCTCTTCCCATCCGGGATGCAGCGAAGAGGATATGGCTGAGCTGGCTGCAATCACCAGGAACCTGCATTTCAAACTGGAACAGGTACAGGACTTCACCCCCTCACCCATGACCCTTGCCACCGAGATCTACTATACCGGCTATCATCCCTACACTCTCAAACCGGTTTATACCGCCCGAACAAAAGAGGAGAAAAACGGACAGCGACAGTTCTTTTTCTGGTACGACCCCCAAAACAGACCGCAGATCATTCGGGCTTTAAAAATGTTCAACCGAAGGGATCTGATCAACAAGCTCTACCCAAAAGAAAACCCCCGCAGTAGAAGATGATGACAAAAACATCGTTAATCTTTGTTAATCGACGATTTTTCTCTTACACCTGTGCAGCGTTTTTCTGTTTTATGCATCTAACAAGTATAAAACAGCCATGGGTATCGTATGAAGAAAACATTCCTGACATTCGTATTGGTATCGGCCGGAATAGTTCTGGGTATCATTTCATGCGATGATAATTCCAATTCACTCGGAAATTTCGGTATCGATATTGCCACTGTGATTCCCGAAGGGGACAATGCCTACTCACTCCAGCTGGACAACGGAAAAAAACTATGGCCGGCTGCCAGTGTCATTCGCTATGCTCCATCCTACAACCAAAGGGTGTTTCTCAACTACACCATTTTGTCGGATGCACAAAGCGGATATGACCACTATATAAAGGTGAATGACATCTGGAATATCCTTACCAAACAGGTGATCGAACTGAATGCGCAAAATGCCGACAGTATCGGCCACGACCCTGTAAAAACAAATGCTGTCTGGGTGGGAGGTGATTATCTGAATGTCTCTTTCATGTTCAATTATGGAGGAATCAAACCACATGCCATCAACCTGGTACAGAACAGGCTTTCCGCCGAAGGTTCTGCAGATGCCATTGATCTGGAATTCAGACACAATGCATACCAAAGCGAAGAGAGTCGGCTTTATGAAGGCTTCGTCTGTTTTGACCTCAAGCCCCTTCTTGACAACGAAAACGATTCGGTTAAGCTCTCTGTCAAAGTGAAAAATTGGGAAGGAGATATCACATATGATGTGACATACAGGTATGGTAACTCCTCTGTGACCACTCGTACTGAGATGCCTATCCCTGTGATCTCATCCAATGAATACTATTAAGAATCATCAAAACCACAAAACAATAGTTCTATTTCTTATATGACTTTTTGATTTTCCAAAAACCGGCCGGTCCCTGTGAAGAGACCGGCCGGTTGTTTTTCAGCCCATACTATACAGATTAACGTTAGCGGAATTGCTGTGGATATGTTGCACAACATATCGGTTTATTTTTTTTGCTCCGGGTTTGATTCTATATTTACAGTCGGGAAGCACAGTACAGCACAGCACTCTAACCTGATATGAAATGAGCCTGCAATTTACCAATAGAAATTCGAAAGTACAACAGCTGGTAGATTATATTCAAAAATCTATAGCAGCACGGGAACTGAAATTTGGCGATAAACTCCCCTCCATCAATAAGCTGAGTCAAGATTTTCATATCTCACGTGACACTGTTTTCAAGGCATTCAGTGATTTAAAAAAGCGTGGCATTATTGAATCTGTGCATGGCAAGAACTATTATGTCTCATCGGTCAACAGAAATATACTGTTGCTGCTCGATGAATACACGCCGTTCAAGGAAACACTCTACAACACGCTGCGCAACAATCTGCCCACCTACTATCACATCGATCTCTGGTTCCATCAGTACAACGAACAGCTGTTCAACCAGATTATCCACAATTCGGCGGGCCTCTACAACCAATACCTTGTGATGAACTATCACAATGAGCAACTCTCTGATTCGCTTTCGAAAATTGACAAAAAGAAATTGCTTCTGCTCGATTTCGGGAAGTTTGACAAGAAGGGTTACTCCTATGTCTGTCAGGATTTTGATGAAGCACTCTACCAGGCTCTCGAGAGTATTCAAGAGCGTCTGAGAGGATACGACAAGCTCTTTTTTGTTTTCAACAAAAGTCACAAACATCCTACCAGCAGCAAGCAGTTCTTTAGTCAGTTCTGCATCGACCATGATTTTGCCTTTGAGATCATCGAAGAAGTCAATGAGAAGACCACGATCACCAGGGGTTCATTTTATCTGGTGATCAAACAGGAGGACATTGTCAGCATCATCAGGCAGGGACGTAAGGAGAAACTGCAGATGCAATCTGATTATGGGTTGCTGGCGTACAATGAAAACCCATTTTATGAGGTGATTGACGGGGGCATCTCGAGCATCGGCATCGACTGGCGCAGGATGGGGGAACTGACTGCAACATTTGTCACATCGGGCAAACCGGTTCACACCTATATGCCCACCCTCATTACTGAGCGAAACTCTTATTAACCACAAGAATTGAACCAACCATAAATAAACCTATATGAATAATTATCCGAAGATCGGTATCCGTCCCGTGATTGACGCACGTCAGGGAGGTGTTCGAGAGAGTCTCGAGGAGAAAACGATGAACCTGGCCAGAGCTGTGGCAGAGTTGATCAGTAGCCACCTGAAGAATGGTGACGGCAGCCCGGTAGAGTGTGTGATTGCCGACAACACCATCGGACGAGTGGGTGAAAGCGCCGCTTGTGCCGAAAAGTTTGAACGGGCGGGAGTAGGCTCCACCATCACTGTCACCTCCTGCTGGTGTTATGGTACCGAGACCATGGACATGAATCCTCACTATCCGAAAGCAGTATGGGGCTTCAACGGTACCGAGCGTCCGGGTGCGGTTTACCTGGCAGCAGTACTGGCAGCACATGCGCAGAAAGGACTGCCCGCTTTTGGCATCTATGGGCGCGACATCCAGGACATCAGTGACAACAGCATTCCGGACGATGTACAGGAGAAGCTGCTACGTTTTGCCCGTGCAGCGCAGGCAGTGGCCACAATGCGGGGAGGCTCCTACCTCTCCATCGGCAGTGTCGCCATGGGCATCGCCGGCTCGATAGTCAACCCCGACTTCTTTCAGGAGTACCTGGGCATGCGCAACGAGTCGGTTGACTCTACCGAGATATTGCGTCGCATGGAAGAGGGCATCTACGACCGGGCTGAATTTGAGAGGGCAATGGCCTGGACGGAAGAAAAGTGCAAGCCCAATGAGGGCGACGACTTTAACAGTGATGCAAAAAAGAGATCGCGCGAGGTGATGGATGCCGACTGGGAGTTTGTGGTGAAGATGACCCTGATCATCCGCGACCTGATGACCGGCAATCCGAAACTGCGGGAGATGGGCTTTAAGGAGGAAGCCATCGGACACAACGCCATCGCCGCCGGCTTCCAGGGTCAGCGACAATGGACTGATTTCCGCCCCAACGGTGACTTCTCGGAGGCGATCCTCAACAGCTCATTCGACTGGAACGGTATACGCGAAGCATTTGTCGTGGCCACCGAGAATGATGCACTCAACGGGGTGACGATGCTCTTTGGCCATCTGCTCACCAACAGTGCGCAACTATTCTCCGATGTACGCACCTACTGGAGTCCCGAAGCGGTGAGAAGAGTAACCGGCAAAGAGCTCACCGGGAGAGCTGCAAACGGCATCATCCACCTGATCAACTCAGGCTCCACCACCCTCGATGGTACAGGCAGACAACGCCTCAACGGTAAGGCGGCGCTGAAACCACACTGGGAGATCACCCCGCAGGAAGTAGATGAGTGCCTTGCGGCTACCACCTGGTATCCTGCCAACCGTGATTATTTCCGTGGTGGCGGTTACTCCTCCAATTTCCTGTCGGAAGGAGGTATGCCGGTGACCATGTCGAGAGTGAATCTGGTGAAAGGGGTGGGACCCGTGTTACAGATCGCTGAAGGGTGGACCGTGGAGATTGAAGCCGAGGTGCACAGGATTCTGAATGAGCGTACTGACAAGACCTGGCCCACGACCTGGTTCGTGCCGCGCCTTACCGACAAGCCCGCCTTCCGGGATGTCTATTCGGTGATGAACAACTGGGGAGCCAATCATGGTGCCATCAGCTATGGCCACATAGGCAAAGATCTGATCACCCTGGCATCGATGCTGCGTATTCCGGTATGCATGCACAACATTGCGGATGATGAGATCTTCAGGCCCTCCGTATGGAACGCTTTCGGCATGGAGAAAGAGGGGGCTGACTACCGTGCTTGCGATAATTTCGGACCCATCTATGGGTAAATCATCCATGTAATACAGATAATGTGATGTTGAAGAATATCCCGAAAATGCTTTCACCCCAGCTGGTGAAAACCCTGATGGAGATGGGACACGGCGACGAGATTGTCATTGCCGACGGCAACTTCCCCTCCCACACCATCTCTTCCAATGTGATCAGGGCTGACGGTCTCTCCGCTGTGGATCTCCTGAAAGCGATCATGCAGTTGTTCCCGCTGGACAGTTACAGTGAGCATCAGGTTTTTCTGATGGAGGTGGTGCCGGGTGATGCCTACAGCCCGGTGATCTGGGAGGATTACAAAACCATTTTGCATCACTCCGGTGAACCCAGTGCCATCGAGTTTCTGGAACGCTTCGCTTTTTACGAGAGAGCCAAACGGTCATTCGCTGTCATTGCCACAGGTGAAAAAGCGCTTTATGCTAACATCATCCTTAAGAAGGGGGTGATAAAATAATGATTCATTATGCAGAAAACGAAACTACCGCTGCTGAGACACAACGGCGTCAACTACCTGCTTCCGTTTGTCATCATCACTGCCTGCTTCGCCCTGTGGGGATTTGCCAATGACATCACCAACCCTATGGTGAAAGCCTTCTCCAAAATTTTCCGGATGAATGTGACCCAGGGTGCAATGGTGCAGGTAGCCTTCTATGGGGGCTATTTTGCCATGGCCTACCCTGCAGCCATCTTCATCAAAAAGTTCTCCTACAAATCGGGGATACTGATGGGTCTGGCACTCTATGCCATAGGCGCCTTTCTCTTCTTCCCGGCGAAAATGACCGGAAGCTATGTACCTTTTCTGCTGGCATACTTCGTGCTCACCTGTGGATTGTCGTTCCTGGAGACCAGCGCCAACCCCTACATCCTCACCATGGGTCCGGAGGAGAACGCGACGCGCAGACTCAACCTGGCACAGTCGTTCAACCCCCTCGGATCGCTGATGGGTATGTTTGTAGCCATGCATTTCATTCAGGCACGTCTCAACCCGATGAGCTCAGCCGAACGGGCAGCACTTCCGGAGGATGAATTCAGGCTTCTCAGTCAATCCGACCTCTCCATCCTCATCACCCCCTATCTGGCCATCGGGCTGGTAGTAGTACTCATCTTCCTGCTCATCTTCTTCACCCGTATGCCGGTGAATGGCGACAAAGAGAAGACGGTTCACTTCGCAGGCATGATCAGGCGGATCTTCTCCGTCCCCAACTATCGGGAGGGGGTAGTTGCCCAGTTTTTCTATGTGGGGGCGCAAATCATGTGCTGGACCTTTATCATTCAGTATGGCACACGGGTGTTCATGGGACAGGGGATGGAAGAGCAGGCCGCCGAAGTGCTGTCGCAGCGATACAATATCGTGGCAATGGCTCTCTTTATTGTGAGCCGTTTCATATCAACCTACCTGATGAAATTCTTTAACCCGGGCAAGATGCTGCGCACATTCGCAGTTATGGCAGCCATCCTGACACTGGGAGTGATTCTCTTCCGCAACATCTGGGGGCTCTACTGCCTGGTGGCTGTCTCGGCATGTATGTCGCTTATGTTCCCCACCATCTACGGCATCGCGCTGAAAGGGATGGGTGAGGATGCCAAGTTCGGTGCAGCGGGATTGATCATGGCCATCCTGGGCGGATCACTGTTACCTCCCCTGCAGGCCCGCATCATCGACATGGGAATTATTGGCACTACCTACCCGGCGATCAATGCCTCATTCATTCTTCCACTGATCAGCTTTCTGGTAGTGGCATGGTATGGCAGGAAAGCCTACCGGAGAAGCATTGCTGTTCATCACGGGTAAGCTTTAATCACGATTGAAAAAAGAGAACCATTATCTGATGAAAAAGAGACATTTCAACAAACTGATGATGCCATTGTGCGCATTGCTTTTTTCCGGCATGGGTTATTCTCAGCAGGGGTTTGTCCATGAATCCTCCGACGGATACGTCTGGCCGGAAGAAAAAGCGGTAAGGGAGAAACTGTCGGAGTGGCAGGATCTCAAGTTCGGCGTTTTGCTCCACTGGGGATTGTACTCCGTGCCCGGCATCGTGGAGTCCTGGTCGATCTGTTCAGAAGATGTAGACTGGATTCCACGCGACAGCACCCTGAAATATGAGGAATACAAGAAGTGGTACTGGGGTCTGAAAGAGCAGTTCAACCCGGAGCAGTTCAACCCGGAGCAGTGGAGCCGTGTAATGGAGCAGGCCGGTATGAAGTATGCCATCTTCACCACGAAGCACCATGATGGCTTCAACCTGTTCGACACCCGTGAGAGCGATTTCTCGATTGCCAAGGGACCCTTTGCCAATCACCCCAGGGCCGACGTCGCCCGATACGTCTTCGACGCCTTCCGTCAAAAGGATTTCATGGTGGGTGCCTATTTCTCCAAACCGGACTGGCACAGCCAGTACTACTGGTGGGATTACTTCGCCACACCCAACAGGAATGTCAACTACCGGATTGAGCGACATCCGCAACGGTGGGAAAAATTCAAACAGTTTACCTTCAACCAGATTGAGGAGCTGATGACCCGTTATGGTGAGATTGACATCCTCTGGCTCGATGGGGGATGGGTAGCTCCTCCCCGGCAGGAGATCAATATGGATAAAATCGCCGCGATGGCCCGTGAGCATCAACCCGACCTGCTGATCGTGGACCGCACCATCCGCGGCAGACATGAGAATTATCAGACACCTGAGCGATCCATTCCCGAGAAACAACTCACCCACCCTTGGGAGAGCTGCATCCCGCTGAGCAGCGATTGGGGCTGGATACCCGATGCGAAATTCAAGACTGCAGATCAGGTGGCAGCTCTCCTCATCGAAGTTGTAGCCAAAGGGGGTAATCTCCTGCTGGGTGTGGGACCCACACCGGAAGGGATCATCCAGCCGGAGGTGGAAGAGATATTGAAAGAGGTAGGGGTATGGCTCGATACAAACGGTGAGGCTGTCTACCAAGCCCGCATCACACCGCACTACCGGAGTGGCAACATCTGGTTTACGGCCCACAAGGAGAAGCCATTGATGTATGCCCATCTCCTGCCAGACACGGCAGGAGAGTTGCCTGCTGCGATTGAATGGGAAGGAAACAGACCGGCAAAAGGCAGCAGGGTTGTACTGCTTGAAACAGGGAAAAAGATGAAATGGGTGAGCAATGGAGACCGCACCCGCGTGTTCCTGCCCCGTAAGCTGCAGAAGAGTAGCATGCCACTGGTATTTGCTTTTGAGCCTGAATAACGATATTTTCCGGTTTTTTTGCAACTAAACCAACCGATAAATATAATTCAACTATGATAAAAAGGATATCCCTGCTTACCTCTACAATGATTCTGTTGTCGTTCTTTCTCCCGGCACAACAGACCATCACACCAGCCCAAACCATCAAAATAGATGAAGGGGACAGCCATGAGCTGATCATTGCAAAAGCCGCGCATGTGATTCCATCAGACAATCAGTTGGAAGCACTCCGGAACGAGTTCATCGCATTCATCCACTTTGGCCCGAACACCTTCACACGCAAGGAGTGGGGCAGCGGTATGGAGGACCCCGGTGTCTTCGACCTGAAGAGCCTGGATACCGACCAGTGGTGCCGTGCAATGAAAGCCGCAGGCATGAAAATGGTCATTCTCACCGTGAAGCATCATGATGGCTTTGTCCTCTGGCAGAGCCGCTATACCGACCACGGCATCATGTCATCGGGCTATCGCCACGGAAAGGGAGATATCCTCAGGGAGCTGTCTGAGTCCTGCAAGAAATACGACCTGAAGCTCGGAGTCTACCTCTCACCGGCAGATCTCTACCAGATTGAACATCCGGAAGGTCTTTACGGCAATCTCAGTGCATACACAAAACGAACCATCCCCCGCCAGGTGCCGGGACGACCGTTCAAGAACAAGACCACCTTCACCTTTGAGGTGGATGACTACAACGAATATTTCCTGAACCAGCTCTTCGAGATCCTGACCGAATATGGAGAGATTCATGAAGTATGGTTCGACGGGGCACACCCCAAAAGGAAGGGGGGGCAGACCTACAACTATCCTGCGTGGCGAGAGCTGATCCGCACCCTGGCTCCCAAAGCGGTAATTTTCGGGCGTGAAGATATCCGTTGGTGCGGCAACGAGGCGGGAGCCACCCGTGACACCGAGTGGAACGTGATCACCTATCCCGATGATCCGGGCAACACCTCCCACTTCCCCGACCGTACAGAAACGGATCTCGGCTCCCGTAAGATGCTATTTCAGGGTAAATACCTGCACTACCAGCAGGCGGAGACCAACACCTCCATTCGTGAAGGATGGTTCTACCGCGACGACACCCACCAGAAGGTGCGAAGTGCCGACGATGTGTTCGATATCTATGAACGCTCTGTGGGTGGAAACTCCACTTTCCTGCTCAACATTCCTCCCAACCGCGATGGGAGGTTCTCGCCTGATGATGTGGCTGTACTGGAAGCTGTAGGCAAACGGATCAGGGAGACCTATGAGGTGGATTTGCTACAAGGTGGCGAAGGAGCAGCTGAGTTGCTGGACGGCGATCCTGATACATACCTCCTGTTGGATGAGAGATCGCGTGAACTGACGCTGACGCTCTCTGCTCCCGTTACAATCAACCGTCTGATGCTGCAGGAGGCTATCGCCACCCACAGTGAACGGGTAGAGGCGCACGCTGTGGATGCCTGGATCGGGGACGGATGGGTGGAGGTTGCAACGGCAACCAACATTGGTTACAAGCGAATCCTCCGTTTTCCGGAGGTCACCACAGAAAAGATCCGAATCCGTGTGACAGCCTCACGTCTTGATCCGGCCATCAGTCATGTCTCCGCCCATTATTACCAAACGCGGCCGCCGCAGCTCACCTTCTCACGAGACAAAGAAGGCATGGTCACCATCACACCCCGGCAGTCCGACTTCAACTGGAATCCACATGGTGAGAATGCTGCCGGCAACCTGAACAGAGGGTATGAAATATATTACACGCTCGACGGCAGTGAACCTACTCAAGCCTCCATCAGATATACCCAGCCGGTAAGGGTGGAACGTAACGAGCTGAAAGCAGTTTCGTTTACAAACGACATGAAGGGCCCGGTACATCAGGAAGCGTTCGGGCTCGCAAAAAAAGAGTGGACATTGCTCAGGGCAAGCAGTCAGCAGCAGAGGCGAGCCGCACTGTATGCTTTCGATGCCGATCCACGCAGCTACTGGCAATCGGAAGAGAATTCCGAACCGCACTATATTGCCATTGACCTGGGATCGACACAGCAGTTGAGTGCAATGGTCTACACCCCACAAACCGTTCATGGTGAGGGGATGATGGCAGAGGGAATGCTGCAGGTCAGTATGGACGGAGAACGGTGGGAAACGGTGGAGAACTTTCTGTTCGGCAACCTGATCAATGATCCCACACCCCGGACACATCGCTTCACACAACCGGTAACAACCCGATATATCCGGATCGAAGCGACCGCGATTGCAGGAGATGGGAAATCATTGGCAATCGGAGAACTGGACTTTTTGTAACGATATCAATTATGAAAATTTCTATAACCGGCCTCTGCTTCCTGATAGCAGTTCAATTCTCAATGGCACAGCCTATCTACAAGAACAGATCGGCAGCCACCGACGAACGTGTAGCCGACCTGCTTGCCAGGATGACAACGGAGGAGAAGATTGGTCAGCTCTGTGCCCCCACCGGTTGGGAGATGTACCACAAAAAGGGTGTGGAACAGGTGGAACCCTCCCCACAGTTTAAAGAACGGATGCAACGGATGCCTCCGGGTAGCTTCTGGGCAACCCTGCGTGCCGACCCCTGGACGCAGAAGACGCTGGAGACCGGACTCAACCCCAGGCTGGCTGCTGAAGCACTCAACGCGCTACAGCGATATGCATTGGAGGAGACACGGTTGGGCATCCCTTTCTTCTTTGCCGAAGAAGCACCCCATGGCCATATGGCCATCGGCACCACCGTATTTCCCACCTCGCTGGCACAGGCCTCCACCTTCAACAGGGGGCTGGTTGAAACGATGGCAGCAGCCATTGGTGTGGAGGTGAGTGCCCAGGGTGCCCACATAGGATACGGACCTATCCTCGATGTGGCCAGAGAACCACGCTGGTCACGGATGGAAGAGACCTTCGGTGAGGATCCGCTGCTCACCGGCAGCCTCGGCGCTGCCTTCGTAAGAGGATTGCAGGGAGGTAACGGGATATACCCTCACCGACTCTACTCCACCCTGAAGCATTTTGCCGCCTACGGCATACCGTTGGGGGGGCACAACGGGCAAAAGTCAATGATTGGGTTGCGGGAGCTCTTCAGTGACCACCTGGAGCCTTTCAGGATGGCCATCGATGCGGGGGCCATGAGCATCATGACCTCCTACAATGCCATTGATGGAGTGCCCTGCACCGCCAACAGCTTTCTGTTGCAGGAGGTGCTGCGTGAGCAGTGGGGATTCACCGGATTTGTTTACTCAGACCTGGGCAGCATCGAAGGGATCGCCGGCACCCATCGTGCGGCTCCCGACGTGAAGCATGCGGCTGCGATGGCACTGCGGGCAGGGGTAGATGCAGACCTCGGTGGCAATGCCTACGGGAGACACCTGATGAAAGCGCTGGAGGAGCAGCTCATCACCATGGAGGAGATCGACAGGGCTGTGTCCCACATCCTGCGATTGAAGTTTGAAATGGGTCTCTTTGAGAACCCATATGTTGAACCCGCACAGGCAGCCAGTGTGGTGAGAAGAGAGCCACACAAGGTGCTCGCACGGGAGGTCGCGCGACAGGGAACGGTATTGCTCAAAAACGAAGAGGAGCTGCTTCCTCTCCCGAGAGATGTGCGTTCCATTGCCGTGATCGGTCCCAACGCCGACAACATATACAACCAACTGGGCGATTATACCGCTCCGCAGGATAGAGGCAACATCGTGACGCTGCTCGACGGCATCAGAAATGCGGTTTCTCCGCATACTGTCGTTCGCTATGCCAGAGGCTGTGCCATCCGCGACACCACACAAAGCAATATTGAGGAGGCGGTCAGCATTGCCCGTCAGTCCGATGTCATCCTGCTGGTGGTGGGCGGCTCGAGTGCCCGTGACTTTCGTACGGAGTACCTGGAGACCGGTGCAGCAACAGTCACTGAAGAGAAGGATGCTCTCCTCCCGGATATGGAGTCGGGTGAAGGCTACGACCGAAGCACCCTCCGCCTGCTGGGAGACCAGGAGATATTGCTCGATGCGATGGCCGAAACCGGTAAGCCTCTGATCGTGCTCTACATCCAGGGCAGACCACTCAACATGAACAATGCTTCGGCAAAAGCGGATGCACTGCTTACGGCCTGGTACCCCGGGCAGGAGGGGGGGAATGCCATAGCCGACATCCTGTTTGGCGAGGTGAACCCTGCCGGGAGACTACCGGTTTCGATCCCCCGCTCGGAGGGCCAGCTGCCGGTTTACTACTCACTGGGGAGGTTGGCTCCCTATATCGACGGGAGCAGCAGTGCCCTCTACCCGTTCGGCTTCGGCTTGAGCTACACCCGTTTCACCTACAGTGACCTCACGGTAGATGTGATGGAGGACCATGTGGCAGTCAGCTGTCAGGTAACCAACAGTGGTGAACGGGAGGGTGATGAGGTGGTACAGCTCTATCTCCGCGACAACGTCAGCTCGGTGGCGACCGCACCCATTCAGTTAAAGGATTTTGACAGGATCCATCTGGCGAAGGGAGAAACGAAGAGGGTCCATTTCCGCCTGACAGGATCCGATCTGGCACTCTACAACCTACAGATGAAAAAGGTGATTGAGCCGGGAATATTTACCGTGATGATCGGTGCCGCCTCAAACGACATACGTCTGACTGATACTTTTTTAATTGAAAACCGATGAGAAAATTTCCTTTGATTCCCCTGATGGTGCTACTGCTGTTATCACCAGGCTGCAACAAACAACCAAACGGACAGGAGCTTGCATTACACTACGACACACCGGCCAATACCTGGGAAGAGACGCTGCCTCTGGGCAACGGTCGCATAGGCATGATGCCCGACGGAGGTGTGGATCAGGAGATGATTGTGCTGAACGACATCACCATGTGGTCCGGCAGCGAGGATCCCGAAGCACTCAACCACGAAGCCATTGAATATCTGCCGGTGATCAGACAGCTGCTGCTGGAGGGTGACAACCTGGAAGCACAAAAGCTGATGTATGCGCATTTCCGCTGCGGTGGTCAGGGATCAGCCCACGGCAACAGCAAGGATGCTCCCTACGGCTCTTTCCAGATGGTAGGTGAACTGCTGCTCACCCATACCTATCCCGAAGGGGACAGCATCATGCATTATGAGCGGAGTCTCTCACTGAACGATGCGCTGGCTGCCACACGCTTCACCGCAGGGAGTACCACCTACACCCGGGAATATCTGGCATCGCACAGCGATGACCTGCTGCTGGTTCGGATCGGGGCAGACAGGAAAGAGGCGGTCTCGTTTGATGTGGAGCTCAGGCGACACGAGAGAGCCACCGTCACACTCGAGGAGAAGGGAATCCGGATGGAGGGGCAGCTGAACGACGGCAACAACGGAGACAAGGGCGTACGTTACCTCACCCGCCTGGAGATGATCAACATAGGAGGAATCACTTCGCAGGAGGGCCAGTCGCTCAGGGTTGAGGGTGCCGATGAGGTGCTGCTGCTGATCTCCACCGCCACCGATCTGCTGAACGATGATTACCGCACCACTGTTGACAACCTGTTATCGGACGCTGCCAGGAAGCCATTCCCGAAGCTGAGAGAGGCACATATCGCGGCATACCGCGAGAAGTTCGACCGTGTGGAGCTCAACCTGGGAGAGCAGGATAACAAGACTCCCACCCCAAGGCGTCTCTCCGCGTTTCAAACCAGCGATGATCCCGCTTTCGCAGCCCTCTATTTCCAGTACGGACGCTATCTGATGATCAGCGGCACGCGTGAGAACAGCCTCCCTCTCAACTTGCAGGGATTGTGGGCCAACCAGTTGCAGACACCATGGAACGGTGATTACCACCTCAACATCAACCTGCAGATGAACTACTGGCCGGCAGAGGTGTGCAACCTTGCCGAGCTGCACAAGCCGTTGACCCTTTACACCGAATCGCTGGTTGAATCGGGAGAAGCCACTGCATCCACCTTCTATGGTGCAGAGGGATGGGTTGCCCATATGATGAGCAATCCCTGGCAATTCACCGCACCCGGGGAGCATGCCTCATGGGGTGCCACCAACACCGGAGGGGCCTGGCTCTGCCAGCATCTATGGGAACAATATGCTTTCAGCGGCGACGAGACTACCCTGCGATCAGTATATCCGATACTGGAAGGTGCCGCTCGCTTTTTCCTGAGCAGTATGATCCGTGAACCCAAAAACGGCTGGCTGGTGACAGCTCCCTCCTCCTCACCGGAAAACGCGTTCTATCTCCCCGGCAACAGTGAAGAACCGGTTTATGTATGCATGGGTCCCTCCATGGATGTGCAGATCATCCGTGAGCTGTTCACCAATCTCCTTTCAGCATCCGAGATCCTCGGGATCGAGGATGAGACAGTGAAGAGGATCAGGGAGGCACTACCCCAACTGCCACCGATGCAGATCAGTCCCAAGGGTTATCTCCAGGAGTGGCTGGAGGATTACGAGGAAGAGGATCCCCAACACCGACATGTGTCACACCTCTATGCACTGCATCCTTCCAACCAGATATCGCCGGTGACCACACCTGAGCTGGCAGAGGCCGCGAAGATGACGCTCAACCGAAGGGGCGACGAAGGCACGGGTTGGTCCCGCGCATGGAAGATCAACTTCTGGGCCCGTTTGCACGACGGCAACAGAGCCTATAAGCTGTTAAAAAGTCTCCTGGTACCTGCCGGAGGGAGCAATACGCAATACATACGCGGTGCAGGCACCTACCCAAACCTTTTCTGCGCCCACCCCCCCTTCCAGATAGATGGCAATTTTGGGGGTACGGCCGGCATCGCCGAGATGCTGATCCAGAGTCACGACAGTTATATCCACCTGCTGCCGGCACTTCCTGACAACTGGTCGGAGGGTAACTTCCGTGGATTACGGGTCCGGGGTGGAGCTGAGGTGGATGCCAGCTGGAAGCAGAACATGCTGAAGCGCATAGAGATCAGGGCCACAGCAGATCACACTTTCAGGATAAAGATGCCTGACCACATCACAACCGTGACGATGAAAGGCAAAGAGTTGTCGGATGAGGATGGTTTTATCCTGATCCCGTTGCAACAGGGTGAAAAAGTGACGCTGCGCTTTACCTGAAGAGAGAGGAACCCTATAACTGATCGTAAGGGAGGATGGCAAGGGCCTCAGTGGCCTTTTCCATCATCTCTCTCATCGGTTTTTCAACCATTCCCTGAATAAAGGTGTTCAGCTCTGCACGCAGTGTCATCCGCAACCTCGTGTCCTTCTCCCCTTTTGAGACCAACTGGATCCAGAGAAAAAGATCGAAAGGCAGCTTCTCCGATTTCAACTTTACCGTTTTATGGGGCTCACGCTCCACCACAAGAAAGCGGACCATCCCAATCGGGTCGACACGAAAAGAGATTGAATCATCATCGAAGGTAAGATCCTTGATTTTATCTTTTGGTATTTTGTGCTGCAGCAACTCCAGCTTACGGGGGTCAGACAATACCCGGAAGACATCTTCATTGCTGTACAGGATGGTCTTTACATCGCTTATAAATTCAGTCATCGTTTGGCTTTTTTGGGTGTTTGACCCCAATTTTCAGGATCCTTGCGCCAATCCTGCAAAGTCTTCAGTTCCGACTCATCAATGTAATCGGTGGCAAGCGCTTCATCGAGGATTGCGTCATAGTCGCAGAGCGTGGTCAGCTCAACCCTTGCCTCCTGCATGCGCTGCAGGGCGTGGGGGAATCCGTAGGTGAAGACTGCCACCATACCCAGCACGTCCGACCCGTCGCGGCGAATGGCCTCCACCGCCTTGAGACTGCTGCCACCGGTAGAGACCAGATCTTCAATCACCACAACCTTCTGTTTCGGTTTCAGATCCCCCTCGATCAGATTCTCCAGACCATGATCTTTTGGGGTTGCACGGATATAGACGAAGGGGAGACCCATGATATCAGCCACCAGCACACCGGGGGCGATGGCTCCCGTGGCGACACCTGCGATGGCATCCGCCTGAGGGTATTTCTCCATGATGAGACGGGCAAATTCCACTTTGATGAAATTGCGGATGGCAGGATAGGACATCAGCTTACGATTGTCGCAGTATATGGGTGATTTCCAGCCCGATGCCCATGTAAAGGGGTTAGAGGGCTGTAACTTGATTGCTTTTATTCTCAGCAGTTTTTCAGCTGTCAGTTTTTGAACGTTTTGCATAATGAGGAGCGTTAATTCAGATGAAACACAAAAATACGCTTTTCATCCATAAATCAGATCATTTACACGAAAAAATGGTTTAAAAGACCTCTCCAAGCGTGGCAATGCTGATCTTAACACCCCGGCAACGGTTCAGTGCGATGCCGCAGGCTTCGAGGGTAGAGCCGGTGGTTATCACATCATCAACCAATAAGAGGTGCTTGTCTTGAAAGAATTCCGGATGGGCAATCCTGAAGATATCCCGTACGTTCTCCCAACGCTGTGTGCGGGTTCGACGTGTCTGTGTGGGATTGTAAATGACACGAATGAGATTGCCGGTCGACAAGGGGAGACCGGTAGCTTCGGAGAGCCCTTTCGCAATCAGATAAGCCTGGTTATACCCCCGCTGTCTCTCCTTACGGGGATGCAACGGTACCGGTACGATCATCTCAACCGGTTCGAGGAAGAGGCTTCCCGAGAGATCCTCACCGAACAATCGTCCCAGCAGAAGCCCTATCTCCTTCCGTTGATGATACTTCAGCTGATGGATCAGCGGTGGCAGTACCCCACCCTTTGTGTAGACACAGAAGGTGGCAATGCGCTCAAAAGGGATACGGCCCGCCATCAGCTTCTCCGCGGCATTCTCCTTTTCCCGGAAGTTGTTTGTGCGCGGCAGCTTATACATACATCGCAAGCACAGAGACTCTTCTGACGAAAGAAGCTCTTCACCGCACACGGCACACACCTTCGGGAAAAAGAGTGAAAAAAACTCGCTTAACAGGTCATTGCGACTCATCAGGGTATGAATCAATATCCATTTTTTTCAAACAACGGATGATCTCATCCATTGGAAAACCTCTCCCCAGGGCATAACGAATCAGCTTCCCGTTCCGCTCATACTCGGTGGCTCCGGTAATCGTCTTCATTTTTCTTTGCAACAGATCCGGAAGTGAGTCGATAAGTTGGGATTCAGGGAACCGGGTAAAGGCGTCACGGATCACTGCCGGAGCGATCCTCTTCATGACGAGATGCATCTCAATCTTCCGCTTTCCCCACTTGTTGAATTGTAGCTTGTCGCGGATATAACTCTCCGCAAAGCGTCTCTCATCGAGATATCGTGCTTGTGTCAGGCGGGTAATCACTGTTTCAGTGACATCGTCTGAAAGCTCCATCCGCTTCAGTTTCTGCCGGATGTCGAAGGGAGCATACTCTTTCCTGGCACAGAGACGTGTCATGCGGGCATATGCCTGTTCCGGTGTAACTGTTTTCTTTTGCCGCTCCATCGTTCCTATTTTTTAACCGCCCTTACCATCCGATCATTACCTGAGAGATCTCTTCTTAGTTCAATCTCCCGAAAACATTTCTCCTGAAGCATCGTACATACCTCCGCCCCTCTGCAGCGATGGATTTCAAAGAAGAGCCTTCCTCCCTCATTGAGCAACCCCTCAGCCAATGATGCTATGCGCTTATAGAAGAGCAGCGGATCGCTGTCCGGAACAAACAATGCTTCCTCCGGTTCATGGTCAGTCACTGTGGAATCCATCGTTTCTCTCTCCGATTCGGTGATATAGGGAGGATTGCTCACAATCAGGTCAAATTGTGGTGCGGCAGGTACCGGGTCGAACAGGTTCTGTTGCGTAAAGAACAGCTGTACCTTATTCCGGTGGGCATTCTCCTCCGCCATCTTCAATGCCGCTGACGAGATGTCCCAGCCATGCACGCTTGCATTCAGGATGTTTGCTGCCAGCGCAATGGCGATACAACCACTGCCTGTACCGATATCCAGGATGGTTATTGGTTTCGCTCCGTTGTCGTCAATGATCCACTCCACCAGCTCTTCTGTCTCAGGACGGGGAATCAGCACCTCTCTTCCCACAACAAAATCAAGGCCATAAAAGGTGGTTTTGCCCAGTACATACTGAAATGGCTCTCCATTTTTCAACCTGGCAATAATCTGTTTCATTTTACGGCTTTGCGAAACGGATAAATTGCTACTTTTGCCAGAGGTTATGTCCGCAAAAGTGAGGCCACTCACCTCTTCAAGGATGATACGGGCCAGGGTGGATCTCTCGGATTGGGAATAGTGTTCACCCAGCTCTTGCCGGATATATCGTAGGTTCTGCAGCATAACAGGTCAATTTATTCAAGCCGTGAACCCTGTTACACAACAGTAGTTCATCCAAATAGCAAAGATAGAAAAAATGAGCATACAATCCATCTATATGGAGCGATCCCTACAGCTGGCGCGCAAAGGAGCCGGTTTCACCGGTTCAAACCCGATGGTGGGAGCGGTCATCGTTTCGCATGACAGGATCATTGGCGAGGGGTATCACCACCATTACGGGGGTCCTCACGCGGAGGTGAACGCCATTGACTCGGTACGCGAACCGTCACTCCTCAGCGATGCCACCCTCTATGTCTCGCTGGAGCCTTGTTCCCATTACGGTAAAACACCCCCCTGCGCGGCGCTCATCGTAGCCCGTGGGATCCCCAGGGTGGTGGTGGCAGTGACCGATCCCAACCCGATGGTATCGGGAAAAGGCATCACCATGATGAGGGCGGGGGGTGTCGAGGTAACCGTGGGGTTACTCGAGCAGGAGGCTCGCGAGCTCAACAGAGTCTTCTTCGTCAACCAGCTCTACAAGAGACCCTACGTCACCCTGAAATGGGCAGAGAGCCATGACGGTTATATGGATCACCTGCGCAGCTCGCTTCAGGAGAGAGCTCCCGCAATGATCTCCAACCCTCTCACTCAAACCATTGTGCATAAGCTTCGCACGCAGCTGCAGGGCATCCTGGTAGGAACCAACACAGCTCTACTTGATGATCCGCAGTTGACCTCCCGGAAATGGTTTGGTTCACATCCCACCCGCATTGTGATTGACCGGGAGAACAGGATTCCCTCCAACGCGGCATTGTTTAACGGTATGGCACCAACGATTCTTTTCAGTGCCTCCGCACGTGAACCGCTCCCTGCGACAGCACAAGTGAAACAGATCATCATTGACTTCAGCAAAGAGACCAACAGGCAGATTCTTACCCACCTCTACAATGAGCAGATCCACTCACTGTTGGTTGAAGGGGGAGCCACTCTTTTAAACAGCTTTATCGGTCTTGATTTGTGGGATGAAGCCTATGTGGAACAATCAGAGATAATGCTTTACAGTGGCGTGAAAGCACCTGAGATACAAGGTGAAATGATAGAAGCAAAAAATTACGCCGGTTCAATGCAGTTTCATTTAAAGAGTAAAATAACTCGAAATTTTCTTTAAATATTCATTTTAATATGGTTAAAGCGAAAAATCTTTCTACTTTTGCACTTACTTAAACCTGGTGTACAATATTTTTGAAACAAATGATATCTAAATATTTCCCCTTGACATCGGTGCTTGTCATGACCTTGTTGCTCCTCTCCTCTTGCCTGAATTCATCGACTGACAATGTGGAATATTCACCCGATGCACAGATATATGCCCTCACGCTGTCTTCCAAAACGGACACTGCCAGCTTGTTGACAGCAACTCAATTCACCATTGACCAGATCAACGGGAAGATCTTCAACAAGGAGCCTCTGCCCTATCTGTTCCACATTGACAGCGTATTGTTGTCGTTGAGAGGAGCCAGTTCATACAGCCCTTTTTCACAGGTGCTGCTGACGCTCGATCAGGAGAGTCCCTCACCCTGGCGCGAATCAGACTCGGTAGCGGTCAACCAGCTCCGCAAGATCACCACCACTGCCCCTGATGGCATTCATACAAAGGAGTACAGCTTCGAGCTGAACATCTACCAACAGGACCCCTTCATCATCAACTGGCAGCAGCTTCATACGAACTTTCTACCCATAGCTCCCCTGTCACAAAACAGTATTGCTTTCAATGGCAACCTCATCACCTACTACAAAAGCACGGAGCGCATTGAAGCGGTGATGACCGAACCCGGGAATGAACCTGTATGGCACTCACTCAATATTGCGGGATTGCCCTCAACCACTGATCTCTCGACAGCCACTGTCAATGATGGCACAATCTTCATGCTGGATCCTGCGGGATACACCTTGTATCATTCCACCGACGGGATTGCCTGGAACAGCGTTCCCGGCTCTCACAAGATAGGGGCACTCTATGGTACGCTTCCGGCCCCGGGTGAAGATAAGTTACTGCTGGCAGTTGAACAGGACAATATGCTCTTTTTCGCAGAGACAACCGATTTCACAGAGGTAACGGTGATGAACAAGGTGCCCGATCATATCCCGGTGAATGGTTTCACAACCACGAAGGTAGATGATCCCACATCCTATTCTGTGAAATACCTCCTGCTGGCAGGTGGAAACACAACAGACAACAGTCTCTCCAATCAGATCTGGATCCTGCAGAAAAAAGAGGGTACCATCACCTCCATTCTCTCCAGGATGACCTCATCACTCATTTTGCAGAGCAGTACACTGTTCTATTATGACAACAAACCCTATCTGATGACACCCTCGACGGAAAGAAACATTCTTTTCTTTTCCGGGAACTTCGGACTGGATTGGGAGGAGGCAGAAGAAAATCAGGCTTTCCCTGCGGGATTCACCAAGCGTTCCAATGCTTCGGTCATCACCGATTCGGAAAACTATATATGGATATTCGGCGGAATATCTGCTGAGCAGGCTCAATTGACGGATGTATGGAGGGGTCGCCTCAATAAGTTTAACGGAATGTAAGATGCGCTCCTTAAGGGTCACCCTGCTATGCTGCCTGTTTATCACGACAGGGCTCCATGCTCAGGAGTACCGATACGAGATAGGAGGTGCTACAGGCTGTTCCTTTTATATGGGTGATGCCAACAGGAACAGACCATATCTCCATCCTGGCGTCACGGGCGGTCTCTTACTGCGCTATAACATCAGCCTCCATTGGGCTGTGAAGACAAACATACTGGCGGGGACTCTCTCGGGAAATACCACCAGCAGCAACAATTACTTCCCCAATGGGACCAGTTATGCCTTTAAGAGAAGCTTCGTTGAGACGGGAGCACAAGTTGAATTCAATTTTCTGCCCTATAGCGACCGGTATGATTACCTTCAAACCAAACGCTATACCCCCTATCTGCTGGCCGGTGTGGGTATCACCGGGGCTTCGGGTGAACGGTTATTTTTGAATGCGAGCATCCCTTTTGGAGCGGGATTGAAATACAAAATTAAAAACAGGATGAATATCGGAATAGAATTTTCGATGAGGAAGCTGTTCGGTGATGACCTGGATGTCACTGATGACGGAAACGATGGGGGCCTGAAAGATCCCTATGGCATCCAAAGCTCTCTTCTGAAGAACAAGGACTGGTATTCCATCACAATGATCTACCTTACCTGGGATTTTGGCTTTCGCCAGGATCCCTGTTGTGGGAACAATTAAACAGCCAACAAGAGATGTCGTTGATTGACAAACTGGACCATAAACGCTTGCCTGCCCATATCGCCATCATCATGGATGGAAACGGACGCTGGGCGAAAACCAGGGGTCTGGACAGAAGCGAAGGACACAAAGAAGGTGTGGAAGCGATCAGGAGAGTGGTAGAAGCCGCCTCCACAGCATCTATTCAATACCTCACCCTTTATGCTTTTTCCACTGAGAACTGGCGTCGGCCCTCAGACGAGGTGAATGGTCTTATGGATCTGATGGTCTACGCCCTGACAAGGGAGACAGCAGATCTGAAGAAAAATGGTGTGCGGATTATTGCGATAGGCAATATAGAACGATTACCCGATTATGTGCGGGAAACTTTGCAGGAGTGCATTCAGGAAACAGCCGGGGGGAAGAGACTCACCCTCGTAATCGCCCTCAGTTATTCCTCCAAGTGGGAGCTGACAGAAGCTGTCAAAAAGATCTGTAACGATGTGAAGAGCGGCACTCTCCAGGAAGAAGAGATCAGCGAATTGACGATCGACAACTATCTTTCCACCCATGCGCTACCCGATCCGGATCTGTTGATCCGTACCGGAGGGGAGCAGCGTATCAGCAATTTTCTGCTGTGGCAGTGTGCTTATACCGAGTTCTATTTCACGGATACCTTCTGGCCTGACTTCAACGATGAAGAGCTCTACAAAGCGATTCTCGAATTCCAGAAACGGGAAAGACGGTATGGTAAGATAAGCGAACAGATCGAATACGAACAATAATGAATCGAAACTGACCTCCTGAGAGTCAGCGTAAAGAATAAAATCACCACAATGTTGAAGCGAACATTCTCATTACTTTTACTAGCCACCATATTTTCACAGGCAACAACCATGGCCCAGCAGAATGACACCATTTCTGCCGACCTGCCCTCTGAGTTGAATGTGAATTACACGGCACCACCCCGAAAATATACCATCGCCGATATCGATGTAACCGGTGTGGAAGGCACCATGTATGAGGACCAGAAATTCGTGCTGGTAGGTTTCTCCGGTCTGGCCAAGGGCCAGGAGATACAGATACCCGGTGAGGAGATCACCGGAGCACTGAAACGATTCTGGCGCCAGGGACTCTTCTCCGATGTGAAGATCCTGCAGAGCAAGGTTGAGGGTGACAGCGTATGGCTGGAGATCCGCCTCACCGACCGTCCCAGAGTAGCCGACATCCGTTATTTCGGTATGAAGAAAAGCGAGCAGGATGACATTGAGAAGAAGATTGGTTTTGTGAAAGGGAACCAGATCACACCACCCCAGATCAACCGTGCGGAGACAATGATCAAAAGCTTCTTCGACGAGAAAGGGTTCGGTGACGCTGAGATACGCATCTTCCAGCGCCCCGACACCACACAACGAAATCAGGTGGTTCTGGAGATCAGTGTCGACAAGAAAGAGAAGTTGAAAGTGAACAGCATCCTCATCGATGGCAATGAGGCACTGAGTGACAACCAGCTGAAATGGGCGATGAAAAAGACCAATGAGAAAGGGAGGCTTCGCAACCTGTTCCGTGCCAAGAAATTCGTAGAGGATCTCTATGAGGAAGACAAAAAGAATCTGATCAACAAGTACCACGAGAAGGGTTACCGAGATGTGGAAATCATCCGTGATACGGTATACAAGCATGACGAGAAAACGGTCAACATAGAGATTGCACTTGAAGAGGGACCACAATACCATATCCGCTCCATCAACTGGGTGGGCAATACCCAGTATCCCTCCGCCCAGCTCGGGCAACTGCTCAACATGACACCCGGTGATGTCTACAACCAGAAGAAACTGCAGGAGCGACTGATTGTGGATGAAGATGCAGCGGTGAACCTATATCAAAACAACGGGTATCTATTTTCCAACATCGACCCGGTAGAGATCAACATCGAAAAAGACTCGGTAGACCTGGAGTTACGCGTGGTGGAAGGCCCCAAAGCCACCATCAAACGGGTAATCATACAGGGTAACGACCGCCTTTATGAAGATGTGATCCGCCGCGAACTGCGTACCAAGCCGGGAGCGGTATTCAGTAAGGAGGACCTGCTGCGTTCGGTTCGTGAGATCGCCCAAACGGGACACTTCGACCCGGAGGCACTCTCTGCCGATATCTCTGGCGGCATCAACCCCAACCCGGAAGATGGCACGGTAGATATCACCTACCCGCTCACCTCGAAAGGCAACGATCAGATTGAGTTCTCCGCCGGATGGGGTGTCACCGGTCTGGTGGGCAAGCTGAGCCTGAAGCTGAACAACTTCTCACTGCAAAACCTTCTCAACCCCTCAATGCACAGGGGCATCATCCCACAGGGTGAAGGACAGACACTGGTGCTGAGTGCCCAGACCAATGGTCGCTACTACCAATCCTACCAGTTCCAGTTCATGGAGCCCTGGTTTGGCGGGAAAAGGCCGAACAACCTCTCCGTGAGTGCCTATTACTCCCGGTATACCGGCCTCAACAGTGATTACTATTCGCAGAACAGTTATTACAATCCCTACATGTACGGCTATGGCAATTACGGTGGGTACGGGGGTTATGGCGGTTATGGCGGTTATGGCGGCGGATATCAGGATATGGCGGAATATGCCTACGACCCCAACCAGGTATTCAGCATGCTGGGTCTCTCGCTGGGTTACGGCAAGCGACTGGAATGGCCCGACGACTATTTCCAGTTCATGGGTGAGCTGGGCTTCCAGCGCTACGGGCTTAAGAACTGGTCCTGGAATCAGTTCCCCTTCCAGACAGGTGTGAGCAACAGCATCACGCTCGGATTCACCCTCTCCCGCATATCGACCGACAACCCGATCTACACCCGTACCGGATCACAGTTCACACTGAGCGTGAGTGCCACCCCTCCCTTTTCACTCTGGGATGGCAATAATTACAGTTCCATGGCATATAACAACCCGGAGAAATACCGTTGGAACGAGTACCACAAATGGAAGCTGAAAATACGGACCTTCACCCCTCTGACACCCTCCACAGTGAAACGCACACCGGTGCTTGCCACCAGGGTTGAATTCGGGATACTGGGTCACTACAACAAAAACAAAATGACCCCCTTTGAGACCTTCGATGTGGGGGGTGACGGTATGAGCGGTTATTCCGCCTCCTTCGCCACAGAAAACATTGCCCTGAGAGGATACGAGAACAACTCCATTGCGCAGCAGGCCAGAGCCTACACGCGCCTGGGTCTGGAGGTACGTTATCCCTTTATCCTGGAACCCAATTCTACCATCTATGGGGTTGCCTTCCTGGAAGCCGGTAATGCCTGGCATGAGGTGAAAGACCTCAACCCTTTCGACCTGAAGCGGTCAGCAGGTGTAGGGGCCCGTATCTTCCTCCCCATGATCGGACTGATGGGGATCGACTGGGCCTACGGGTTTGACACTGTCTATGGCACAGGTAGCCGTCAAAGAGGGGGTGGTCAGTTCCACTTCATCATCGGGCAGGAATTCTGATGCCTGACTCTTTAACAATTTTTACGCACCTTGCTCTAAACGTTATACCTTTACAATCGTCTCTATTATCAGGTTCACCTGTTTCAATCATTAAAAAGAAAAAATATGAAAAAAGTATTGTTTATTTTGGGGCTTTTATTGACTCTCTCAGTGGGAAACAGTTATGCGCAGAAATATGCACTGATAGATATGGAGTACATCCTGAAACGGATCCCCACCTACGAAAGCGCCAACAAGCAGATGGAAGCCCTGTCGGAAGAGTGGCAAAGCGAAGTGGACAAGGAGGTAGAGCTTGTAAACGCCATGTACAAGAAATACCAGGCCGATCTGGTCTTCCTGGCTGGCAGCGAAAAGACCAAACGTGAGAATGAGATCGTAGCCAAGGAGAATGCGATCCAGGAACTGCGTAACCAGTATTTCGGTCCGCAGGGAGCTTTGTTCGAACAACAGGAAAAGCTGATCAAACCGATCCAGGACAGCATTTATGAAACAATCAAAGAGATCGCTGCCGAGCAGGGCTATGCCCTGGTTGTGGATCGTGCTTCTGCCACCTCGGTGATTTTTGCCTCTCCCTCCATCGATATCAGTGATCTGGTACTCGCACGGTTAGGCTATTAAAAATAAAAGTGTATCTTTGTGACCTCATTAATTGAGCATTATAAACTATAAATTGACAAATAGAATCATGTTGAAAAAATTATTGATCTGTATGATTGCCCTGGCTCCTCTGGCAGCTGTGGCACAGGATGTGAAAATCGCGTACCTCAACGCACAGGAGGTTTTCTCTGCCATGCCGGAGCTAACCGGGATTGAAACAGAGCTGAGTAGCAAGCAGGAGGAGATCTCCAAGAATGGCCAGGCTTTGGTGGATGAGTTCAACAAGAAAGCCGAGGAGTTCGACAAGAACAAAGCCACATCAGAAACCGTCCAGCAGGATCAGCAGCGACAGCTGGCGCAGATCCAGGAGAGATACCAGGTTTATCTGCAGAACAGCCAGCAGGAGATGCAGCAATTGCAACAGACGTTGCTGGAACCCATCAACAAAAAGATTGCCGATGCAATCAAGGCGGTAGGGGATGAAAACAATTATACTTTTGTCTTCGATGTCTCTACCATGCAATCACCCATCGTCTACGTCAGTCCCTCAGCTGTGAATATCACCCCGCTGGTCAAGACCAAGCTGGGTATTCAGTAAGAGCATACAAAAAACCTCTCACAAATAAAAAAAGGGTTTCCGTTGAAAGAGACCCTTTTTTTTGTGTGGTACCATGTGATTCACATCCCTTTGATCACCAGTAACGGTGTATCTGAGTGAAACAGCATACGACGGGCGATACCGGGGTTGAACATTCGTGCGAAGATGTTTCTCCGGGAGCTGGAAAGGGAGATCATATCGATCTGATGTTCTTTCACAAACTTCTCCAGCGATTCCTCCAACCCGATGTTCTGGTCAATCAGCCTGTATTCAGTCTCCAGGTGTGGATAGAGCTCAGCAAAACGTTTCTGGATACCCGAGAGTTTGATCTCGTTCCATACATCTTCCTTTTTGGCGATATGTGCCAGATAAACCTTCACCTGATAGGGTTTCAGGAACTGCATCATGATATCGAACGCCTTGAATTCGCGTTCCTGGAAATTGGTGAGAAAGACGATGGTTCTCATCTGTGCCACTCCCTGCACCTGTGTGCCTTCCGGTATCGCAAACACTGGTGTGCGGGAACCATCCATCACCTCAGCTGTGACACTGCCAATGAGATCCAGCTCTTTGGCATTGCGCCCCCGTGTGCCCATGACGATAGCCGTGGGCCTGATCTTCTTGGAGTAGGAGATGACCTCCTCTTCGGGAAGTCCCTCCACCAGTTGTGTGTGGAACGGCACGTCGGGGAGGATTCCCTTGGTCACCTGCTCCTTGATCCTGGCGACCAGCTGTTGCATCTCTTTCTCCGTTTTGCTCTTCACATCCTGATAAATTGTCTTGTCTGCCGGCTGTATGGCGAAGGAATCACCGAAAGGTACAGAGGCAGGATAAAAAGGAGTAAAGAAAACATGCATCAGTTTCACTTCACAATCAAGGTCATATGCCAGACGAAATGCAAACGCACAAGCAGTGAGCGAGAAATCGGAAAAATCGACCGGTACCAGTATCTCTTTCTTGTTCTCCCTTTGCAACATCTTATCATCCTGTTCGGTGAAATCGAGTTCTTCAATAATCTTCAGGGCCCGCGGCAGGTCGCTCTCGTTGATTCTCACCCGCACGTTACCCGGTACCACCGGTTCAATCATCCTGACACCGTGAATCACTGCCGGAATACCCTCAGACTCCAGAATCGTCTTAAGGATATGAGCCTTGTCATAGGTATGAATGGCAACCGTGACCATCTTCTCATCATGATTTTTATGATCTTTTTCCATACTGCATTCCGTTGGGACAGCTGCCGTCAGAGACTACATCTGTCATGTAAAAACCTAATTAAAAAAACAATCACAGGTTTAAGTCAAGTCACTTTTCGTCCTCTTCCGTCACTTCAGATACCGGATCGGGTTCCGGGTAATCATCCAGCCCCAGAATCTTAAGTGCTTTATCAAAAATTGTGGTATCATCCAGTACGACAATACCACCATTCGGTCCCGGTTCAATATGTATCCCCACACTTTTGCCTTCCTTGTAATTGTATCCGCCAAAATAGTTCCTTACGGTTTCGGGTTTCATTTCCAGCTCCGCTGCTATTTGGTGGATACTACCATCAGGGAGTTTGTCTTTCAGATCTCTCAGCTCATTAAAGGTAATTGTTCTTGCCATGGCTTTTTATTTTTTAGTTGATAATGCGACGTAGATTTATTTGATGGCTTAAACATACGGAAAAAAATAGATATTCCAAACTTTTTCCACAAAATCTTTGTGAAAAAAGAGGAATCCGTAAGGCTTTTTTTCTTAGTGAGGGAGGGAGGACAACAGGGGACAGAACAGCGTCAGCAGGAAGAGATAACTGAGAATAAACAGAGCAAGCCAATTACCATGGCGGCGACTGTAGAGAGTAACAGCTGTGGCGGGCTGAATCGCCGTCGTTCGTTTCATCAGGAGCATCATCAGTCGATAGAGCAGGAAAGCCAGAAGAGTCCCGGCCAGCATTCCAGCCAGGATATCGGAGACAAAGTGCACCCCCAGATAGACGCGCGTGTAGCTGTTAAGCGCGGCCCAGCTGAGAGTGGTAAGGGTAACAGCGCGGTTTCGGAACAGCAGGGAGAGAAACACGGCCAGTCCGAAGCTGTTGGTGGCATGTCCGGAGATAAAGCCATATCTACCCCCCCGATAGCCGTTGACAATATCAACCAGTTCTTTGAAGTCGGGGTGATGGGTAGGCCGATAACGCTCAAAAAAAGGCTTACAGAGACCTGATGAGAACTGATCGCTCGCCACGAACACCAGGATGATGAAGAGTGAGACAAGCAGTGCCTGTTTGCGGGGGGTCTTGTAGAAAAAGAGGAATAGGATGACCAGAAAGAGCGGGATCCAGACAAAACGGCCGCTCACAGTCCACATCCAGTCATCCAGGAAGGGAGACTCACTTCCGTTAAGCAGAAGAAAAAGATCTCTTTCCAGGGGCAGTATATTCTCAATTGTCTCTTTCATTTGATTACGTTTATACCGGTAATTTTTGGGACCGATGATCGGGGTGACATGGCTGTGCCGCTAACATTTTAGATAACCGCTACATTATCTTTCTCAGTCCAGCCTACGCTGCCGTTGGCAATCTCCACCTCGTACCAGTTGCCGTCGCTGTTTCTGATCTTCACCTTTGCCCCCTCGTGCAGTTCGAACAGAGGGTTGCTGTTCCGGTCGGGGGATGCGTTCACCGTTGCTGCTCCCACCATCACGATGGCTTCGTCACGTTGCAGACGTTCCCTTTTCTGGCTAAAAGCGAAGGTCATGGTTGCTATCATCAGCACCAGCCATACAAGACCGCTGTAAAAAGCGGCTTTCCTTGCCCAGAGGATGCGCAGGAACAGAAAAATAGCCACGCAGATCAGCACCAGCAGAAAGAGGATGATGCTAATCACAGCCCAGCGATTGGAGTTGTTGAGGTCTCTCACTCCTTTGAACCACTCCTTCAGGAAGAAAGTGCCTGCCTGCTCAATGCGGTCCTCCGTCCTGTTTTGTGCAAAACGCAGGTTATGCCGGATGTCACCATCACCGGGATCCAGCAGATGGGCCCGTTCATAGTTCAGGAGGGCTTTTGCCAACTGGTTATCCCTGAAATAGGCATTCCCCAGGTTGTAGTAGAGGGCTGCCGACTCCCGGTTCTCCGAGAGCGCTCCGACCACAATCGATTCATACAGTTCAATGCTTTTCTCATAGTCGCCAGTCCTGTACGCCTCTGCTGCCTCGTCAGCAGAGAGAGGTGATTCTACTCTTGCATCTGCGGAGTAGACCGCTTTCTGAAGGGTGTCGATAGCCTCCTGAGCTGCTGTCATCTCTGACGGCAGCAGCATCAACAACAGGCTGAGGCCCATCATATGGATTAGGTTCATCCGTGTCATTTTGATTTCTTTAATCTGTTTTCCATCGCACCGATCGCATCGAGTGTATCCTGATAAATACTTTCCATGGCGGTATCTCCACCGGCAGGAGCATACCGTGCAAACTCGCAGTTGTCAAGGATCCGCAGGAAACGGCTGGTCAGCTCTTCACCGATACCGGTACTCTTCAGCTCCGATTCCACATTGTCGCGTGACAAGCGGGCAACCGGTATCGCCAGCTTGTCGCTGAAATAGCCCCAGAGGGCACGCAGCACCTCCTCATGGAAGTTCTCACTCTTCTGCTCCCTGAGATAGCGTTCAGCCAGTTTCAACCGTTTGAGTGCAATCTTATTGGCCTTACGGTTTCGCATCAGTGTCACGTTGGCGTTCTCCCGCACCTGTTTCCGATAGATCAGATAAAATGTGATCAGCGATAGCAGAGGGATCAGGATCCAAAGCCAATAGCCCAATGAGCCGACGAAGAAGCGGTCACGCGACTGAAAGGCAGGCACTCCGGTCTTCAGGAAGCGGATATCCTGTTCCACCTTCACATCCTGACGGTTCACAAAGGAGGTGCCGGGGGCACTCCCCGACTCACCCTTTTCAACATTCAACCGGTATTCCGGGGTAGTCAATGTCTTGTAGGTCGCGCTCCCGGGATCGAAATAGGTGAACTCCACGGGTGGAAGGGTATAACTCCCTTCATAGCGGGGAATCACCATGTACTCAATGCGACGCATGCCGGTGAGTCCGTTCGTGGTCACGTTGAAGATGTTATCTACCGTGGGGTCATACCGTTCAAAGTTATCGGGGAAAGCCACCTCGGGGGTGCGTATCAACTTCAGGTTGCCTGTACCCGATATCTCCAGTTGCAAGGTGATGGCTTCGTTTGCCCTGGTTACGGTGTTGCTGAGCAGCGGCTTCAGGGTGAAGTTACCTACGGCGTTGGCGTAGCTCTCCGGTTTGTTCTCCGGCAGTGGTTTCACCGCAATCTCGAGCGGGTTGGTTTTCAACGCTTTCTTCACATCCACCATCACCTCCTGTGGTCCGAAAAAAGAGGATATTTTTTTGCCAGAGGGTACCGAGAAGACCATCTCGAGGCTGCCCGACGGTATGGTGATCCTGCCGGAACGCTGCGGGAAAAGCAGCGTCTTGCGAAGATCAGCTGTATAGTAGTTTCTGCCGTTATACCGTTCCATTTGCAACTGCTTGTTCACCGGCAGATCGATCTCCTCTACCATGAACCCCTCAAACTCCGGGAAGTGGATCTTCCCGAAATTGACCACGTTTAACGTGGTATAGAGGCGGAAGGTGACCGTAAATCCCTCCTGTTCGTAGAGGTTGTTCTTGGACAGGATCGCCCGGATAAAGGCATCGTTGGCCGAAACAGTTGCTGCGCCGGTACCGGATGCGGAACTTCTCTCCTGTTTACTGCCCTCATCACCGGGTGCCACCCCGCGGCTCTCATCTGGCGGCAGCACCTTGACCTGCAGGCTGTTCGATTGGTAGTTGCTGCCGTCAACGGTGATCGATGCAGCCGGGATGGTGTAGCTGCCTGCCTTGTTTGCCATCAGGATATAGGTGTAGGTCACCGACATCTCAGAACTGCTTTTGCCGTTGATGATGCTTTGACTGTAACTGGTGGAGGTGCTGGGTCCGAAGAGCAACTCAAGACCCTTTAGTTCGGGCAATCGCAGGTCACGACCCTCTTTGTTGAGGTGATAGCTGAGACGGAACTGTTCTCCTTCCACCACTGTTGCCGGCGCCGTAGCTTTAAAGGTAACCTGAGCCGGGAGCCAGGATGTGTTACCTGCAAGCATTACCCAAATCAGTAAAAGAATAGGGTGTATGTTTTTCCTCTTTTTCATCGGTTTTGTAATGCTACCAGTTTCTGTTATTTCGTCTGTTGTCATCTGCTTTCTGCTCTCTCTCCTGAGCCTTGATCTGCTGAACCTTCTCCTGTGTCTGTTGCTCATCCTGCTCAATGGCCTGCAGCAACTGGCGTGCATTGTCACGCGACATCTGTTCCGGTTGGTCGGGTTGCTCCGCACGTTTATCCTTTTGGTTCTGCGGCTGCTGCTGTTGCTGCTCCTGTTGCTGTTCCTGTTGCTGTTCCTGTTGATCCTCACCCTGATTCTGCTGATCATCCTGTTGGTCCTGAATCATCTTTTGAACCACTGCCAGGTTGTAACGGGTCTCCTCGTCCTGTGGATTGAGCCGTAATGCCATCTTGTAGGCCTCCATGGATTGCTGCAGCTCTTTCTTCTGTAAAAGTGTGTTCCCGATGTTGTGCCAGCCGGCGGCTGCCTCCTGCGGGTTCTCCTGTTCGATGCTCACAAAGTGCTGGTATTGTTCCGCAGCCTTATCCCACTCTTTCTGTCTGTAGAAGGTATTTCCCAGGTTGAATGCAGCCTCTTTTGATTCGGGGTTCTTTTCTACCGCTTTTCCGTAGAGGTCGGCTGCCTCGGAGTACTTCTGTTGTTCATATTGCTTGTTCCCTTTCCGGATGTTTTTCCTGACCTCTTTCTGTGCCATCGCCGACAAGGGTATAGATGCCATGATCAGAAAGAAAAGGGACTGAAGAATCAATGATCGTTTCATTTGAATAACCTCACGTTTCTGAATAACCTGTTTTTCTTGTCATAAATGAGTACCTCCACCAAAAGAATACCCAGTAGAATCCACCCTAATAAGGGGAACTGCTCATCATATTCGGAATAGGAGAGCGAGGCGGTACGGGCTGTTTCCAACTCATCCAGCTGTGCCTCCAGCACGCGGATGGCACTGTTTGAGTTGTCGGCACGTACATAGAGACCTCCTCCATTGCGGGCTATCTCCATTGCCATCTCCTCGTTCAGTCGCGATACCACCACATTGCCCTCGCTGTCTGTCAGGTAGTTGCTGCCTGAGCCATCGTCCGGCAGAGGAGAGCCCTCGGGTGACCCTACCCCCAGCACGTTGATCATCACTCCCGCTTTTGCCGCTTCAGCAGCCACCTCGGTAGCGTTGCCCTCATGGTCCTCGCCGTCGGTGATGATCACCATCGCCCTGCTCACCTTCTCGTCCGCCGAAAAAGAACTCATCCCCAGGCTGATGGCCTGGCCAATGGCTGTACCCTGCACCGGGACCAACGAAGGGTCGATGCTGTTAAGGAAGATCCTGGCCGACTGGGTGTCGGAGGTGAGTGGCATCTGGATGTATGCCTCACCGGCAAAGACGATCAGAGCCACCTTGTCATTCCTGCGCACATCAATGAGACGGGATAGGATCTGACGGGCACGGCTCAGCCTGTCGGGTGAGAGATCTTGGGCAAGCATTGAGTTGGATACATCGATGGCGATGACCAGCTCGATGCCCTCCTTTTCCACCGTCTCTACCTTGGTACCGAACTGCGGGCGGGCCACAAGAAAGATACCGGTGCTGAGTGCGGCAAAGTAAAGCCAGAACTTCAGGTAGGAGCGTTTCAGCGACAGCTCGGGCATCATCATCCTGAGCATGTTGAGGCTCCCCATCTTCTGGACATCTTTCCGCTTTCGGATATTCAGGTAGAGGTAAACAGCCAGCAAAAAGGGCATGGCCGCAAACAACCACAGGTATTCCGGATTTCCGAATCTAAACATAGTATCTTCGTTTCTCTTTGTTCATTCCTATGTATCAGTACTACCCTGTACCATTATTTTGATCACGGGATATTCCTCAACCAGGTACGTCTGAGCAGCAGCTCCAGCAGGATCAATGCCAGGGCAGCCAAAGCCCAGGGCAGGAACAGCTCCTGCCGGCGTGTCACATTCTGCACACTGATCAGGTACTTCTCCATCTCGTCGATCTCATTGTAGACCTGACGCAGCCCCTCCGTATCCTGCGCACGGAAATAGTGGCCACCGGTCATGGCTGCAATCTCAGTGAGGGTCTCCTCATCAATATCCACCGGCATGTTCTGCATACGGATACCATAGGGGGTGCTCACCGGCGTAGGGGCCATCCCTTTGGTGCCGACACCCACGGTGTATACCCTTATCCCATAGGAGCGGGCCAGGTCGGCTGCCGTGAGCGGTGCGATCTGTCCGCTGTTGTTGGTCCCATCTGTCAGCAGGATCACCACTTTCGATTGCGACTGGCTCTCCTTCAGCCGGTTCACCGAGTTGGCAAGACCTAATCCGATAGCCGTCCCGTCGTCGATCATACCGAAGTTGATCTCATTGAGCAGGTTCAACAGCACCTTGTGGTCGGTGGTGAGAGGGCACTGGGTGAAGCTCTCCCCGGCAAAGATCACCAGTCCGATGTTGTCGTTGCTGCGATCGGTGATGAATTCGGCCGCCACCTTACGGGCTGCCTGCAACCGGTCGGGTTGCAGATCCTGCGCCAGCATGGAGCCGGAAACATCGAGTGCCAGTACAATATCGATACCCTGTGTCTCTGACTCTTCCCAGCTGCTCACCGACTGAGGGCGGGCAATGACCACGATCACCAGGGCGATGGAAATCAGCCGCAGGAGAAAGGGGAAGTGTCGCATGTAAACCCTCAAGCCGGGCTTCATGCCGTTGAATGCATCGGCAGAGGCGAGCCGGAAGGAGGCCTGCGCCTTTGAAAGGCGCACCACGTACCATACTGTCAGCGGGATGAGCAACAGCAGCAGATAGAGATATTCAGGGTGCAAAAATTCCATATTCGTTCACTCTTTTGCTTTTTTCGGATCATTGTCACCTGTTCTTCTACCATCCTGTTTCGGATCAGGCAGGGGGTCATCCTCCTTTGTCTGGTTTACGAATAAATAGGCGTTCACCATGCTCAGGTCGTTCTCATCGGCGTAGGGTTTATATTTGGCAAACTTCACCAGATCGGCAGTGGTGAGGATCTGTTTCAGGTTGTCGCATACCGAGTCGGTCTCAGCCACCTTGCGGATGGCATGCAGGATCTCCCCGGATGTCATCTCCATGGCCTGGATCCCCTCCCGCTCCCAGATATAGGATCGCAGGATATCCGTCAGACGGCTGTAAAATTCCTTCTCCCGTCCCTGTAGCCATAATTTCTCCTGTTTGAGTTTGTCCAGTTCGTTCACGGCACGCAGATGGGCCGGCAACAGCTCCGGTGGCTTGAAGAAATACCCTTTTTTCTTCTTCTTTAGCACCAGGTAAATCACCACACCGATCAGTGCCAGCAGGAGCATCACACCAACGACGATCCAGAGCAGCCAGAGCCAGTCGGTCCAGACGAAGGGAGCCTCACGCACCGCCTTGATATCATTAAGCTGCAACTGATTGAAATCGATGGAGTCGGTTTCGCCCTTGTTGATTAGCTCCAGGTAAGCCAGCGTTGAGTCAGAGAGCTGCGGTGAGGTCACCTTCAGCCCGAAGGAGTTGGAGAGGATGGTGTCGCTCCCATCGTATATCGGGATATGAGGCACATGGTAGAGGGTAGAGTCGAACGAAGTGACCAGGTAGCGGAAATTGAGGGTCATCACGTTGTTCTCGATCGTGGTATCGGGAGGCAGCATCGCAATCACCTCGATGCCGGGGACGATCTCTTTCTCGTACACAGGAAAATGGATGCTCTTCTCCCTGGGAGTGATCACCTTCAGGTTGATCACCGCCTGTTCCCCGATCAGGATCTCAGTGGGTTGCACAGTGGCTTGTACCGATGCCCGTTGCGCATGGAGCACACCCCCCAGCAGGATGCCAGCTACCGCCAACATCCCCCTGCGCATCCATCTGTTATGTAATATCTTCCTTTTCAAGCCTATCTTCTTTGTTGAAATAGTTGCAACAACGACTTCACATAGTCACTTTCGGTGGAGATAGAGACACTGTCCACCCCGCTCTGGCGGGTGGCCGTGATCATCTTCTCCTGCAGGCCGTTCCACCAGCCCTGGTATTGCTCACGCACCCGTTTCGAGGAGCTGTCGATCCATCGTTCTCCGTTGGTCTCGGGATCCCACACCTTCATCAACCCTACCGGCTGAAGAGCAGTGCTCAGCTGATCGTACACCTGTATGGCTGCCAGGTCATGCTTGCGGCCGGCGATCTGCATCGCTTTCTGATAGTCATCAGCGTCAATGAAGTCGGAGATCAGGAAGGCGGTGCATCGCTTCTTGATGGCGTTGGTCATGTAGCGCAATGCCATATTGAGGTCAGTACCGTTGCTCTCGGGCGTGAATCCCAGTATCTCACGAATGATAAAGAGAATATGCTTTCTCCCTTTTTGGGGCGGGATGAATTTCTCCACCTTGTCGGTGAAAAAGATGACACCAATCTTGTCGTTGTTCTGTATCGCTGAGAAGGCGAGTGTGGCGGCGATCTCCGCCACCATGTCACGTTTGAGTAGTGAGCGGGATCCGAAGCCAAGACTTTCCGACATATCAATCATCAGCATCACCGTCAGCTCCCGCTCTTCTTCAAAGATCTTGATGTAAGGACGGTTGTAGCGGGCAGTCACGTTCCAGTCGATGTCCCGCATATCGTCACCATAACGATACTCCCTCACCTCAGAAAATGCCATACCCCGCCCCTTAAAAGCAGAATGGTACTCACCGGCGAAGATGTTTCGCGAGAGACCCCTTGCTTTTATTTCGATGTGGCGTACTTTCTTGATCAGGTCGGTTGCTTCCATATAGAATTGCAGTTTCTCCCCGCGGGATGTTACAGCATTGAGTGAATCATCTCTGTTCAGCCTCCTGTCGATCAGGGCACCTCTACCTTGTTGAGTATCTCGCTGACAATCTCCTCGCTGCTCATGTTGTTGGCTTCCGCCTCGTAGGTGAGCCCGATACGGTGGCGCAGCACGTCGTGACTTACAGCACGTATATCTTCGGGGATCACGTAGCCGCGGCGTTTGATAAAGGCAAAGGCGCGTGCTGCCAATGCCAGGTTGATCGAGGCACGGGGTGAAGCACCGAAGCCGATCATATCTTTCAGGTGGCTCATCCCATACTGATCGGGAAAACGAGTGGCGAAAACGATATCTATAATATATTTGCTGATCTTCTCGTCGATGTATACCTCCCGCACCACCTTACGGGCATCCAGTATCTCCTGTGTGGTGACCACAGGACGATCGGTGGTCAAAGGCTCAAAGATGTTTTGCCGGATGATCTGCTTCTCCTCTTCACGTGTGGGGTAGCTGATCACCACCTTCAGCATGAAACGGTCCACCTGTGCTTCGGGTAGCGGATAGGTACCCTCCTGCTCGATCGGGTTCTGGGTCGCCATCACCAGAAAGGGATTGGGTAATGGATAGGTCTCCTCGCCAATGGTTACCTGTCGCTCCTGCATCGCCTCCAGCAGGGCACTCTGCACCTTGGCCGGTGCACGATTGATCTCATCGGCCAGCACGAAGTTGGCAAAGATGGGACCATGCTTCACCTGGAACTCCTCGTTGCGCTGACTATAGATCATGGTTCCCACCACGTCGGCCGGCAGCAGATCAGGTGTAAACTGTATACGGCTGTAGTCGGCGTCGATCAGCTGCGCAAGGGTCTTGATTGCCAACGTCTTAGCGAGTCCCGGCACCCCTTCCAGCAGGATATGTCCGTCGGAGAGAAGTCCGATCAGCAGCGATTCCACCAGGTGTTTCTGACCCACGATCACCCGGTTCATGCCGGTGACGAGTGTCTGTACGAAAGCACTCTTTTGTTCAATTCTATCGTTTAACTCTTTAATATCGACTACTTGGCTCATTGTATTGATTGTTAAAAATAGGTTCCGTTCATATGGGATACAAAAATAGAAATGTTAAATTGGTTTTCGGTGGAATCGTCGTTAAAAATGTTTAAGTGACAGGGGTTTCTCGACTCCACCTCCAAATAAGGTCAGCGAGTAGCAAACTTCATGGCAAACAGCTCCCGGAATGCATTTTTCATGACGTGGGAGATCTCTCGGAAATCTACTTCCTGTCCCAGTTCCTTCTGCATCGAGGTGACCCCACGGTCGGTGAAGCCACAGGGGTTGATGAAGTTGAAGTAGGAGAGGTCGCTGTTGATGTTAAGTGCCAGGCCGTGCATGGTGACGTAACGGCTGGCCCTCACGCCGATGGCGCAGATCTTGCGTGCCCGTGAGGGATTACCCGCATCTATCCAGACCCCCATCGCTTTTTCATCTTTCTCTCCCCTTATTCCATAGGGTTTCAGTGTCTCGATCACCACATCCTCCAGCAGGGAGATGTAACGTTTGATGCCAATGGCGAATGCTTCCAGGTCGATGATCGGATATGCCACCAGCTGACCGGGGCCGTGATAGGTGATGTCGCCCCCCCGGTTTATCTCATGCAGGTCTATCTGCCTGTTCTCGCACATCTGTCTCGTGATGAGCAGGTTCTGCCGGTTACCACTTTTGCCGATCGTGTAAACATGTTCATGTTCACAGAAGAGCAGATACTGATCTTTCTCCTCTCTCCGATCCCGTTTGTCCCGGATGACAGCGTCAAACAATTTTTCCTGGTATGCCCACGCCTCCCGGTAGCGGATACGACCCAACTCTTCAAACCAAACTTTTCTGCTCATCTAGACATGTTTTTCTGCGTGATAGGAGGATCGCACCAGCGGTCCGCTCTCCACGAAACGGAATCCTTTATCGAGGGCCACACTCCTGTATTTCGCAAACTGATCCGGTGTGACATACTCCTTCACCGCCAGATGCCTGCGAGTGGGTTGCAGGTACTGGCCCACGGTGAGCACGCTGCAACCGGCAGCCAGCAGGTCATCCATCGTCTCGTAGATCTCCTCCTCTGTCTCACCCAGGCCTACCATCACACCCGATTTGGCTCTCACCTTGCCGCTGGCGGCGATCACCCCGATGGTTTTGAGGCTCACCTCATACTTCGCTCTGCTGCGCACCTTGGGTGTCAGCCGCCGCACAGTCTCCATGTTGTGCGACACGATATTGGGACCGGCGTCGATCACCTTGCGGATCAGCTCCTCCTGACCGTTGAAGTCGGGGATCAGCGTCTCGATGGTCACCTTCGGACAACGCTCCTTGATACGTTGCACGGTACGCGACCAGATCTCGGCCCCGCCGTCCTCCAGGTCGTCACGGTCGACGCTGGTGAGCACCACATGGCGCAGGTTCATCTGTTCAATGGTGTCGGCCAGCCGTGCCGGTTCATCCCAGTCGACTCCCAGCGGGGTGCCGGTCTTCACGTTACAGAAGCGGCAGGAGCGGGTACAGACCTCTCCCAGGATCATGAAGGTAGCGGTACCCCTTCCCCAGCACTCCGCCATATTGGGACACTTACCGCTCACGCAGATGGTGTGCAGTTTCTTTCTGGCGATGATCTCCTTCACATCAAGGTATTGCTTGCCCTGGGGCAGGGATATTTTCAGCCATTCCGGCTTACGTTGCATGGTTTCCGGTTTTTTTTCCATATTGATATTCTGTTTACAAGCAACTGCAGGGATAATCAGGCGTGTCAGGGTTCCTCTTCCGTTGGCAGCTGCAAGCTGTGTGATTGATAAAAATGTCAAAACAGCACAAAAATAGGACATTCTTCCCGGATTAACGAATCTGACGGCTTCATTCTCTTTCTTTTCCCGTAACTATTTTTAAACCCCTACAATTCTGTTTATAAAGCCAAAAAAATATATCTTTGCGCTTTAAACCGAACAACAGGCACAATTTGGATTTCCAGTTACAACATACCGACCCCAGGTCGGAGGCGCGTGCAGGTATCATCACTACCGACCACGGAAAGGTAGAGACACCGGTCTTCATGCCGGTGGGCACGGTGGGCAGTGTCAAGGCGGTCCACATCAGTGAGTTGAAAGAGGATATCGGGGCAGAGATCATCCTGGGAAACACCTATCATCTCTACCTGCGTCCCGGTCTCGAGATTATCAAGGCAGCAGGAGGACTCCATCGTTTCAACAGTTGGAACCGTCCGATGCTGACGGACAGCGGCGGCTTTCAGGTCTTCTCGCTCACCGAGAACCGCAAGCTGACCGAGGAGGGGGCCGTTTTCCAGTCGCACATCGACGGATCAAGGCATTTCTTCACCCCGGAGAAGGTGATTGACATCCAGCGCACCATTGGTGCCGACATCATCATGGCGTTCGACGAGTGCACCCCCGGCGATGCCGACTACACCTATGCGAAGGAGTCGCTGGAGCTTACCGAGCGCTGGCTCGACCGCTGCATCTCCCGCATGGGGGAGACAGAATGTCCTTACGGTCACACCCAGGCACTCTTTCCCATCGTACAGGGATGTGTCTACCCGGACCTGCGGCGGCGCGCCGCGGAGAAGGTGGCAGCCCTGGGTGCCGACGGCAATGCCATCGGGGGACTGGCCGTGGGTGAACCCACGGAGAAGATGTATGAGATGGTGGAGCTGGTGAACGCCATCCTGCCGAAGGATAAGCCCCGTTATCTGATGGGTGTGGGCAAGCCGGAGAACATCCTGGAGGCGATTGAACGGGGCGTGGATATGTTCGACTGCATCATGCCCACGCGCAATGGCCGCAACGGACAGCTCTTCACCAAGGAGGGCATCATGAACATGCGAAATGAACGGTGGAAAAACGATTTCTCCCCCCTCGAGGAGGAGGGCGAGTCATTTGTGGACCGTCTCTACAGTAAGGCTTACCTGCGGCACCTGATCAACACCAACGAGATCCTGGGACTGCAGATCGCCTCCATTCACAACCTGGCTTTTTATGTCTGGCTGGCAAAGGAGGCACGGAAACAGATCATAGCCGGCAATTTCACTGATTGGAAAACGCGAATGATCGAAAAGGTGACACGTAGATTATGAAAAAGATCCTCTCCCTGCTAAACCTGAAACGTCTGGACTGGTATATCATCAGGAAGTTCCTGGGCACCTACATCTTCATGATCGCGCTGATCATCTCCATCGCGGTGGTGTTCGACATCAATGAGAAGATCGACAAGTTCATGACTAACAACGCCTCACTGAATGAGATCATCTTCGACTATTACCTCAACTTCATCCCATACTACACCAACCTGTTCAGCCCCCTCTTTGTCTTCCTGGCAGTGATCTTCTTCACCTCCAAGATGGCCAACAACTCGGAGATCATCGCCATCCTCTCCAACGGCATCGGCTTCCGAAGGATGATGAAACCGTACATGGTGGCAGCGCTCGTGATCGCCATCTTCACTTTCATCTTCGGTGGTTACATCATCCCCCCGGCCAATGCAACACGGATCGAGTTTGAACAGACCTATGTGGATCCGAGAAAAAAGAAAACGGGCGACCGTGACATCCAGTTCCGCGTGGGGCCGGGCACCATTGTCTATTTTGGCAACTTCGACATGAAGAGCCGAACAGGTTATAACTTCTCCATCGACCACTTCGACAGCCTCCAGCTGGTGTCGCGTCTCACGGCACAGTCCATCCGTTACGATTCAGCCTTCCAGTGGACCATCCACAACTACCAGGTGAGGAATTTCAATGGGAACATAGAGACCATTACCCAGGGCAGCTCCGTCGACACCACCCTGCGAATTGTACCTGACGACTTTATCATTGCCAAGACGGATCAGCAGATGATGACCTCCCCCAGGCTGCGTCACTACGTGAAGAGCCAGAAGGAGCGGGGAATGGGAAATATACAGGCATTCCAGATCGAGTATCACTCTCGTATCGCCAATGTCTTCTCTGCTTTCATTCTCACACTGATCGGCGCTGCTCTCTCAGCCAAGAAGGTGAAAGGAGGCATGGGCCTCAACATCGGTATCGGGCTGGGGCTGAGCATGGCCTACATCCTTTTCATGACGGTCAGCTCCACCTTTGCGGTGAAAGGGAGCATGAGTCCCTTCATTGCGGCATGGATTCCCAATGTCATCTTCATCCTGATCGCGATATTCCTATACCGTAAAGCACCGAACTAAAAGTTCACGCCAATCAGCTAATCCTCGAATCAGCGAATTATCGAATCAGCGAATTATCGAATCAACAAATCAGCCAATCATTCCGATATGAAAACGTTTTTCCTCACAATGCTTTTGGCGTTATCAACCATGCTGCAGGCACAGACCAGATACCCTACCCTCGTGATCGAGACCAACTGCGGCACCATGAAAGCAATGTTGTACGACGACACACCACGGCACGGAGATCACTACATGAGGTTGATCAGACAAGGTTACTTCGACGGAACCCTCTTTCACCGGGTAGTGAAGAACTTTGTGATACAGGGCGGGGCGCAGGACTCACGGAATGCACCTCCCGGGGCAGAGATCGGCAGCGGCCGCAGCGACATGGAGCTGACGCCGGAGTTCCGGGAGCATCACTTCCATAAGAAAGGGGCATTGGCAGCCCCGCGGAAGGGAGACAACGAGAACCCGCAGAAGAAATCGGATGCTTCCCAACTTTATATCGTACATGGGAAAGTCTACAGCCAGGGGCGGCTCGACAGCACAGAGATGAGCGTGAACATACCCATCAAGAATGAGATCATTCGCACCCATTACTCCCCCCACAAGGAGGAGCTGGCACGGCTCAAGGAGAGTGATCCGCAGGGTTTCAACACTCTGCTCGACTCGGTGCTCAGCGTGGTCGACTCTCTCTACCAGGAGGCTCCCGGCAAGTTCTTCTGGCCGGAGGGACTGAAAGAGGCCTACAGCACCATTGGAGGTGTCCACCATCTCAACGGGGAGTACACCGTTTTCGGGGAGGTGACCGAGGGGCTGGAGGTGATCGACAGAATCGCCGCACTTGCGGTGGATGGTAACAGCCGCCCCACGAGTGATGCAAGGATCATCCGTGTCTACCTTGAGGAGTAGCGCTGCAGCTTTTCCTTACCTGATGTTCTCCCTGACCTGCTGCAGGTAGGCCTTCATCCCTTCACTGTCTTTCATCTCGATGATGGCCAACAGCTCTTTGAGCTTCTCCCTGATATGAGTCAGCTGTCCCGGTGTATAGGGGTTGAAAAGGATCTCGGTAAGCAGGAAGTCATCTTCCGAGAGCAGTCCCTGGGCGATCTGCATATGCTTCTTGAAGGTGGTGCCGGGTGCATCCTGATGCTTCATCACCGAAGCAAACACCAGGGTGGAGGCAAAGGGGATGGAGAGCGAGTAGGCGATGGTCTCGTCGTGCTCACGGAATGAGTATTCAAACACGTTCAGCTTCAGGTGCCGGTAGAGATCGCGGAAGAAGACCTTACCCAGGTGCGATGATTCGGCTATGATGATGGCACTCTGACTGCTCAGGTCGTTCAGGCTGGCAAAGGTGGGCCCGAACATGGGGTGTGTGGAGACATAGGGGCGGGTGCGCTCCCGGTAGAATGCCTCCAGCCCCGTCTTCACCGATGCAATATCGCTCAGGATACAGGTCTCCGGCAGGAAGGGGAGCACTGTCTCAAAGGCGGCGATAGTGTACTTAAGTGTAGCGGCATTGATCACCAGCTCCGGTGCAAATGCCTGCACCTCCATCGGATCGGTCATCCGCTGCGTGTTGTAGATAAACCGCAGCTTCTGCGGATCGGTGTCAAGCACCGCCACCTCGTGGTCGAAGCTAAGCACATCGGCAAAGAAGGAACCCATCTTGCCGGCTCCAAGGATCAGTATCTTCATCGTTTCTTCCTGTAAGGGTTACTTTTTTGCTTTCTCCATTACCACCATCTGTTGACGCACCGACTCGGAGTGGATCGCCTCCAGCACCTTCTTCACAAAGCCGCCCGACATCTCCATCCGCTCACCCTGGTAGGCACGATCGGTGAGGATCTGGTCGTAACGCTGTGTCTGCAGGATCGGCATGCCATGCTCCAGCTTGTAATGACCGATCTCGCGGGAGACACGCATACGCTTGGCCAGCAGCTGCAGCAGCTCATTGTCCAGGTCATCGATCTGGTCGCGCAGCACCGAGAGATCCTCGGTAGTCTGCACCGTATCACGGATCACGATGGTGTCGAGAATCTCCTTGAGTGCCGCGGGTGTGACCTGCTGTGCCTTGTCGCTCCACGCTTCATCGGGAGAGCTGTGTGACTCGATGATCAGTCCCGAATAGTTGAGGTCCATGGCCTGCTGACTGATCTTGAAGATCAGGTTGCGTGCACCGCCTATATGACTGGGGTCACAGATCATCGGCAGGGTGGGAAAACGCCGTTTCAGCTCGATGGGGATATGCCATTGCGGGATGTTACGGTAAATGGTTTTATCGGTGGTGCTAAAGCCGCGGTGTATCACCCCCAGCTTACGGATGCCCGCATTGTAGAGTCGCTCCAGTGCCCCGATCCATAGCTCCAGGTCAGGGTTCACCGGGTTTTTGATCAGGATGGGGATGTCCACTCCCTTGAGGGTATCTGCTATCTCCTGCACGGCAAAAGGGTTGGCAGCGGTACGTGCTCCTATCCAAAGGATATCGACCCCATACTTCAACGCCTCATAGACATGTTTCTCGGTAGCTACCTCGGTGGCCATATACATGCCGGTCTCCTTTTCCGCCTGCATCATCCACTTGAGAGCGGGGCTGCCGACACCTTCAAAGCCGCCCGGTTTGGTACGGGGCTTCCAGACCCCTGCACGAAATATTTTCACCCCCACAGCTGCCAGCTCCCTGGCGGTGGTCATTACCTGTTCTTCTGTTTCGGCACTGCAGGGACCCGCAATCACCAGCGGTCTCTTCGCGTCAATGCCCGGCAATAAAATCGATTCGAATTCCATATTGTCTGTTTTTTATATTGTCTCTATTGTAGTTCATTCCCAATTTCAAAATCCTCAAATCACCACATCCTCACATCCTCACATCAGCTCATCAGCTAATCACCCAATCCTCACATCCTCACATCAGCTCATCAGCTCATCAGCTAATCAGCCAATCAGCTAATCAGCTAATCACCCAATCCTCACATCATCGAATATACTCCTCAATCCGTCTGTAAGCCTCCTGTAGCTTCTCCGCGGAGGCACCCAGCGAGATGCGGATAAACCGCTCCCCGTTGCTGCCGAAGATAAAGCCGGGTGTGAGAAATACCCGTGCTCTCTGCAGAAGATCGTTGACCAGCGCTTCGCTGCTCTCCGTCTCTGCCGGCAGCTTACCCCAGACGAACAATCCCACCTGCCGGGGATCGTAGCTACAACCCAGCAGCAGCATGATCTTCTCAGCCCAGCTACGGCGCTCACGATAGATACGGTTCATCCCGGCATGCCACTCATCACTATTTGAGAGTGCAGCCACCGTCGCCAGCTGCATCGGTTTGAACTGACCGCTGTCGATGTTGCTTTTGGCCTTGAGCACCCACTGTACGAACTGTGCGTTGGATGCCAGCATCCCCATGCGCCATCCCGACATGTTGTGCGACTTGCTCAGTGAGTTGAGCTCGATGCATATCTCCTTTGCTCCCGGCACGGAGAGGATGCTCATGGGCCGGTCGTTCAGGATAAAGCTATAGGGGTTATCATGACAGATCACGATGTTGTGTTTCCTGCCAAAAGCCACCAGCTTCTCGAACAGTTCAGGAGAGGCGTTCGCGCCGGTAGGCATATTGGGATAGTTGACCCACATCAGCTTCACACGGCTCAGATCCCTTTTCTCCAACGCCTCAAAGTCGGGCTCCCACCCCTTCTCCTCCAGCAGGTCATACTCCATCACCTCTGCCCGCAACAGCTTCGACACCGATCGATAGGTGGGATATCCGGGGTTGGGCACCAGTACCGCATCTCCGAAGTTGAGGAAGGTCATCGAGACATGCAGGATACCCTCTTTCGAGCCGATCAGCGGCAGCACCTCGGCAGCTGTCAGCTCCACTCCGTAGATACGGTGATACCACTCTCCGTAGGCTCTCCTCAGCTCCGGGATACCGGTATAGGGCTGGTAGGCATGCACATCGGGTCGTTGCACTGTTTCACAGAGTGTCTCGATGGTCTCCTGCGATGGCATCCGGTCCGGGGCTCCCACCGCCAGGCTGACCACATCCCGCCCTTCGGCATTCATGCGTGCTACCTCGGCCAGCTTCACCGAGAAATAATACTCTTCTATTGCTTTGATATGTGTTGCCGGTTCAATCATCTTCATAGTTCTTCTCATTTCATTCTATTCACTTCTCTCCTGAATTCTTTTCTTCCCTGTACTCGCCCAGCACCTTTAGGTTACTGATCAGCGGAGTGATGGCGTCGATCGACTGTTTGTAACGCTGATAATCGGAAAAGGTGAGATCGATATAAAATTGATACTCCCACTCGCTACCAATGATGGGGAGCGATTGGATACGGGTCAGGTTGACGCCATAGAAGGAGAGCACCGAGAGCACCTTCGATAGCGATCCCTCGCTGTGTGGCAGGACAAACACCAGCGATGACTTGTTGATATGATTCGCCTTCTGCACCTCCCGGAGCATCTCCTCACGTGCCAGGATAAAGAAACGGGTGAAGTTACGCTTGTTGGTCTCAATGCCTGCCGCAAGAATCTCCAACCCGTACATATCCGCCGCCAGCCGGCTGCAGATGGTGGCCGTACCTCTCATCTCCCGCTCACGAATCTCTTTTGCAGCCAGGGCGGTATCATCATGCTCCACAATCTTGATGCCCGGCAGTTCATCCAGGAACTCCTCACATTGCATCAGTGCCATGGGATGTGACATCACCTCTCTCACCTCACCGAGAGCAGTGCCCGGTAGAGCTGCCAGGGTATGGGTGATTCGCAGTTTGTATTCACCGGCGATCTGCAGACGGTGCTGTTTCAACAGATCATGGTTGGGCAGCAGACTGCCCGCAATGGTATTCTCAATGGCCATCACTCCTATCAACTGCGGATCATTGTCCGCTTCGGTGAAGATCTCACGGAATGTTTGACAGGGAACAATTTCCAGCTCCTCCCCTTTGAAATAGTCGCGTGCCGCGATCTCGTGATAGGCTCCCAGTCCACCCTGTATAGCTACTCTTTTCATTTTTTTATCTGGTTTGTCATATACTCAATAAAAAAAATCCCATCGTGTGATCGACAGGATTTTATTTTTATCTGATATGACTTTTTAATTTCTTCTCATTTTGCATATAAAATCCTGCCCCTACCTGCTAAAGTAAAAGTAAAACCAGAAAGAAAATGCAAATACAGAATTGTTCACTTTGTTATTATTTCGTGATGATAGAGTGCAAATGTACAATAAATTTTAATCACACAAACAAAAAAGACAAAAAAAGAGCAATCCTTCTGTTTCTTACCCCTAGAAAGAGGTTCTTTTTATGAGAAACAATCGCAAATTTCTATAAAAAATCTCTATATTTGCAGCTTAAATACCGAAAACTAATATTAGTCACCCTAAATTTACAGAGAATGTTTAAAAATCATCCTAAAGGACTACTCGCTGCGTCGCTGGCGAATATGGGGGAGCGATTTGGTTTTTACACCATGATGGCGATCCTGACACTCTTCTTAATGACCAAATTCGGACTGGACGAGACCACCACCGGTATCATCTATTCCATCTTTTATGCATCAATCTATCTACTGGCACTGGTAGGCGGTCTCCTGGCCGACAGGACCCGTAACTACAAGGGGATCATCATGGCCGGCCTGCTGTTGATGTCACTGGGCTACGTGATCATCGCCATACCCACTCCCACTCCCGTGCCGGCCGACAAGTTCGGACTCTTCCTGGCCATCAGCTGCCTTGGCTTGCTGGTGATTGCCTTCGGCAACGGCCTTTTTAAGGGTAATCTGCAGGCGCTGGTGGGACAGATGTATGATGATCCGAAGTACAGCAAGATGCGGGACTCAGGCTTCCAGCTTTTTTATATGTTCATCAACGTGGGGGCCATCTTCGCTCCCTTCCTGGCGGTAGGGGTCAGAAACTGGTGGGTGGAAAAGAATGGCTTCCTCTACAACGCTGACCTGCCTACTCTGGCACATCAGTATCTGGGCAACACCATCACGGCTGAGGGAGGTGAACGTTTTCAGCGTCTGGCTGGTGAGGTGGGATATAGTGGCAGCGATATGACAGCTTTTGCCGGTGAATATCTCAATGTCTTCACCACCGGGTTCCATTATGCCTTTGCGGTGGCCATTGTCGCCATGTTGATCTCGCTGGTGATCTACATGATCAATAAAAACCGTTTCCCTGATCCGGCGAACAAACATGCTGTAGCAGCAGATGGTTCAGCAGTGAAAGAGATGGATATCAAAGAGGTGAAACAGCGGCTCTATGCTCTTTTCGCCGTCTTCGCAGTGGTGATCTTCTTCTGGTTCTCGTTTCACCAGAACGGTCTCACCCTCACCTATTTTGCCAAAGACTATACCGATCTGAGCCAGATCAGGCTCAACCTGGGTTTTGCCACCCTGGAGGGTGCTGAGATCTTCCAGTCCATCAACCCCTTCTTCGTGGTGTTCCTCACCCCTATCATCGTGGGTTTCTTCGGATGGCTTCGAACCAAAGGCAAGGAACCCTCCACGCCGCGTAAGATAGCCATCGGTATGGGTATCGCCGCACTGGCGTATGCCGTGATGGCACTGGGTTCCATGGGTCTTCCTTTCAAAAATGAACTGGAAGCCATGGGTGGTCTCCCCGATGCAGCGCGAGTAACACCCTGGTTACTGATCGGCACCTATTTCATTCTGACCGTGGCCGAGCTCTTCATCAGTCCCCTTGGCATCTCCTTCGTCTCGAAGGTGGCTCCTCCCAAATACCAGGGGATCATGCAGGGAGCATGGTTAGGTGCTACTGCCGCCGGTAACAGTCTGCTCTTCATCGGCGCCATCTTCTACACCTCTATCTCGATGACCGCCACCTGGATGGTCTTTGTGGTAGCCTGTCTCATCTCCATGTTCACCATGCTGGGCATGATCAAATGGCTGGAGAGGATCGCGAAATAAGCACACAACCGTTCATCCGAACGAATCAGGCCGGTGGGGAAACCCACCGGTTTTTTTTGTGGAATCAGATCCGGAATCAAAGAAGCTCACCCAATGAGAGATAGTTTCTATGGTTGATAACTTGTTGCGATAAGCTGAAAAAGCTACTTCCTTTTTCTGTATATTTGTCGTAGATAACCCCGGGTAACCATTCAGAGATATGCATCCATTTATCCACCTACACGTTCACTCCCAGTATTCGTTGCTGGACGGGCAGGCCAGTATCCAGCGGCTCGTCGACAAAGCCATGAACGATGGCATGCGTGCCATCGCCCTGACCGATCACGGTGCGATGTACGGCATCAAGGAGTTCCTCAACTATTGCAACAAGAAAAACGGGCCGCGTAAGACCGAGATTGCCAACCTGAAAAAAGAAATAGACGCCCTCACGCAGGGAGAGGATGCTGACGGCAGGAAGGAGGCCTTGCAGCAGCAGTTGCAGGCGGCAGAGCAGAAGCTGTTCAAGCCGATCGTGGGGTGCGAGTGCTACCTGGCCCGTCGCGATCGATTCTCACAGTCGGAGAAGATCGACGGCAGCGGCTGGCACCTGGTGGTGTTGGCCAAGAACCTGACCGGTTACAAGAATCTGATCAAGATCGTCTCCAAGAGCTGGACCGAGGGGTTCTACTACCGACCCCGCATCGACAAGGAGTTACTGGAGCAACACAGCGAGGGACTGATCGTCTCCTCCGCCTGTCTGGGGGGTGAGATCTCCCGCAAGGTGGACAGCGGGCAGACCAGCGACGCCGAGGAGGCGGTACAGTGGTACAAGAGAGTATTCGGCGACGATTACTACCTGGAGTTACAGCGCCATAAGACCAACCGCCCCGATGCGGACCAGAGCACCTACCCCAAGCAGGAGCGGGTGAACCAGGAGCTGATCCGCATCGCCCGCAAATATGATGTGAAGCTGATTGCCACCAACGATGTGCACTTCGTGAACGAGGAGGATGCCGATGCACATGATCGTCTCATCTGCCTCAGCACGGGCAAGGATTTCGATGATCCCGACAGGATGCGCTACACCAAGCAGGAGTGGCTGAAGAGCACCGAGGAGATGAACCGGATCTTCGCAGATATCCCGGAGGCGCTGACCAACACCCTGGAGGTGGCAGACAAGGTGGAGTTCTACTCCATCGACAACCCCCCCCTGATGCCCTTCTACCCCATTGATCCCGCCTTCGGCACCGAGGAGCAGTACCGGGAGAAGTATCCCGAGCAGGTGCTGATGGAGGAGTTCGGCAAGGATACCTTTCACCGGCTGGGTGATTACGACAAGGTGATACGGGTGAAGCTGGAGGCTGATTACCTGGCACACCTCACCTTTCAGGGAGCACAACGGCGCTATGGGGAAGAGCTGACAGAGGAGATACATGAACGACTTACCTTCGAGCTGGAGACCATCAAACGTATGGGGTTCCCCGGCTACTTCCTCATCGTGCAGGATTTCATCAACGCTGCCCGGGAGATGGATGTGGCAGTGGGTCCGGGTCGAGGCTCGGCAGCCGGCTCCGCTGCCGCCTACTGCCTGGGCATCACCGACATCGACCCGTTGAAGTATGACCTGCTGTTTGAGCGTTTCCTGAACCCCGACCGCATCTCCATGCCCGATATTGACATTGACTTCGACGATGAGGGGCGCGGCAAGGTGTTGCGCTGGGTGACAGAGAAATATGGGAGTGAGAAGGTAGCCCATATCATCACCTACGGCACCATGGCCACGAAATCGTCCATCAAGGATGTGGCACGGGTGCACAAGTTGCCTCTTTCGGAATCGAACCGGCTGGCCAAGCTTGTACCCGACAGGATTCCCAACGTAAAGAAGGTAAACCTGAGAGCTGCCATCGACAATGTGCCGGAGCTGAAGGAGGCAGCCAACAGCAGCGATCCGCTGTTGAGAGACACCCTCAGATATGCCTGCATGCTGGAGGGAAACGTGCGCAACACGGGTGTGCATGCCTGTGGCGTGATCATCGGTCAAACCGATATATCGGACGTGGTGCCGATCAGCACGGCCGAGGACAAGGAGACGCGCGAGAAGCTGCTGGTGACACAGTACGAGGGGTCGGTGATCGAGGAGACCGGACTGATCAAGATGGACTTCCTCGGCCTCAAGACCCTCTCCATCATTAAGGATGCGCTGGTCACCATTGAGCAGACGAGGGGGGTGAAGATCAACATCGACACCATTGACATGAGCGATGCGACCACCTATCGGCTCTACTGCAACGGACAGACCACCGGCACCTTCCAGTTTGAGTCGACGGGTATGCAGAAGTACCTCAAGGAGCTTCAACCCAGCAAGTTTGAAGACCTTATTGCCATGAACGCCCTCTACCGTCCCGGACCGATGGATTACATCCCCTCCTTCATCGCGCGCAAGCATGGCAGGGAAGAGATCAGCTACGACCTGCCCATCATGGAGAAATATCTGAGTGAGACCTACGGCATCACCGTCTACCAGGAGCAGGTGATGCTCCTCTCGCGTCTGCTGGCAGGGTTCACCCGTGGCCAGTCGGATGAGCTGCGCAAGGCGATGGGCAAGAAGCTGATCGACAAGATGACCGCCCTGAAGGAGAAGTTTCTGGCAGGTGGCAAGCAAAACGGATACCAGGAGAAGATCCTCAACAAGATATGGGCCGACTGGGAGAAGTTCGCCTCATACGCCTTCAACAAGTCACACGCCACCTGCTACTCCTGGGTGGCCTACCAGACCGCATGGCTCAAGGCCAACTACCCGTCGGAATACATGGCAGCCGTGCTCTCCAACAACCTGAACAACATCACCGAGATCACCAAGTTCATGGATGAGTGCAAGGCGATGGGGATGAACGTGCTCTGTCCTGATGTGAATGAGTCTTTCCTCAAGTTCTCGGTCAACAGCGAGGGGGATGTCCGGTTCGGTCTGGCTGCCATCAAGAGCGTGGGGCAGGGTGCAGCCAACGACATCATTGCAGAGAGAGAAAAAAACGGCCCCTACAGCGATATCTTCGACTTCGTGGAACGGGTGAACCTCTCCTCCTGCAACAAGAAGACCATCGAGGCACTGGCTCTCGCCGGCGCCTTCGACTCGCTGCCCGGCATCCATCGTGAGCAGTTCTTCGCCACCAACAGCAAAGGGGAGGAGTTCATGGAGACACTGATCCGCTACGGCAGTAAATACCAGATGGATAAGCAGGGTGCCATGGTCTCCCTCTTCGGCGATGACACCTCCTTCCAGATTGCCCGCCCGGAGATACCACAGGCGGCGCGCTGGTCCGACCTGGAACGACTCAACAAAGAGCGTGAGTTGATTGGCATTTACCTTTCAGCACACCCCCTGGATGATTATGAATTTATCCTGAAATATGTGTGCAATGCCGACACGGTGCGACTACAGGAGCTCGAACCTCTCAATGGTATGGAGATCACCTTTGGAGGCATCATCACAATGGTCCGGGAGGGACAGACCAAACGTGGCTCACCCTATACCATCTTTAAGATAGAGGATTATGCAGGCAGCTACGAGATGGCACTCTTCAGTGAGGACAGCGTCAACTTCGGCCGTTACGCCCGCATAGGGCTCTCCATCTACATTGAGGGTAAGGTACAACCGAAGCGCTACCGTGAAAACGAACTGGAGGTGAAAATCACCTCCATCAGTCTGCTTTCTGAGGTGAAGGATAAACTGGTATCGAAAATAACCCTGCAGATGCCGCTTAGTAAGCTGGATGACACCACGGTTGCCGAATTATCGGCCCTGATAAAAAACAATTCAGGAAATTCGTTGTTATATTTCCAGATCATCGGTGAGGAGCGGCACATGAACATACAGTTGTTTTCCCGTCCCGCCAAAATCAGAGTGAACAAGCATCTGGTGGACACTCTGCGAGATGAACTGGATATCGATTTCAAAATCAATTAATCATAATCATAACTAAACAGAGAAATATGGCTCTTCAAATTACAGACGCGAACATAGAAGAAGTGTTGCAATCGGACAAACTGGTCGTAATCGACTTTTGGGCCGAATGGTGTGGCCCCTGCAAGATGGTAGGACCGATCGTTGATCAGATCAGCGAAGAATACAAAGATCGTGTGGTTGTCGGCAAACTGGATGTGGACAACAACGACGATACCACCTCCCGTTACGGCATCCGTAACATCCCTACGGTACTCTTCATCAAGAATGGGGAGGTTGTAGACAAAGTGGTTGGTGCCGGACCCAAGAACATGTTCACCGACAAGATAGAGAAATTGCTTTAAGATTGATCTGCATGCTCCCTTCCCGTTGTCATTGATGAAGATAACAACGGGTCAACCCTTTAGGAAAGGAGTAACCACAAAAAAAACATCCCGTTGAAAAATCAATCGGGATGTTTTTTTTTGCTCCGTACGATATCAATATTCGTCCTCATTGAAGAAGAAGTCCTCCTTACTTGGATAATCAGGCCAGATGTCTTCAATCGATTCAAACACCTCACCGTCCTCTTCTATCTCCTGAAGATTTTCGATGACCTCCAGGGGGGCACCCGAGCGCTGGGCATAATCAATCAGCTCATCCTTTGTAGCGGGCCAAGGGGCATCTTCCAGCTTGGATGCCAGTTCTAGTGTCCAATACATTGAAAAATCCTTTCTTTAGTTTGTTTCAAAATTTCCGCAAATGTATAAAAAGTTTTTATATATCACCCTGTTCCCAGAATATTTCTTCCGATGTAATGCTGCACGCTTTACGGGCAAGCACAAAAAAGTAATCAGAAAGGCGATTCAGGAAGATCAACACCTCGTCCGCAACAGGTAATTCCGTCGCTACCCGGTAGACATGTCGCTCAGCCCGTCTGGCAATAGTGCGGCAAATATGCGCCCTTGAAGCAGTCTCATTCCCCCCCGGGAGTACAAAGCGATTGAGACGTGGCAGTGAGGCATCCGTCTTGTCTATCTGCTCCTCAATTCGGTGGATGTCATTGGCACCAATGATGCTGGCGGCATGGGGTGACTTACTTTCGGTCTCAGTAGCCATGTAGGACCCTATGGTAAACAACTTGTGCTGTAGATACAGCAGGAAATCATAATCCTCTTTATCGGGAATAGTGCAGTTTAACCAGCCGATATGACTGTTCAGTTCATCAAGGGTGCCATATGCTTCCAGCCGGATATGGCTTTTATGAACGCGGGTTCCACCTACCAGCGATGTGGTACCCTGGTCTCCTGTTTTCGTATAAATGATGCTTTTTTTCATTTTTTCCTGTTATCAGCTGTCAGCAATCAGCTGTCAGCTTTATATTTAAAAATACTAATGTTTCGGCCTACGGATCGTAAACTATTCATCTTGAACTTCGAACCAGGAATTATAAATAATAATGTAACCTGCTGAATGACTGTCTACAGAAGGCAATTCCGGTATCCTTCATATCGAAGGTGATCCCGATGCGTTCATCATTAACGATATTGTGCCAAAATTGTTTTCCCTTTCCCCTATTCACCGGGTGAATAATCCAGACAGTATCATCATGACTGAGGCGCAGCAATGTGTCTGTTGAAGGAATCACACCTTCTCCCGGATACAGGACAATGGCATCATAGATCCCCTCTTCCGGCAGATGGGATAACATTGTGCACTGACTGCTCTTTGCCGCTGTCAACCTTTTGGCAATGGCAACCTGATCCGCCCTATCCTCCACGCAGCTGCACCGGATATTCCTGTCGGATGAGATCAGGAAAAGGGTATTCACGCCTGCTCCCGAATGGATCTCCAGTATTCTTTTGGCCTTGAGATAGTTTACCAGTCGAAAGGAAAGATGATAAAAAGAGCTGTTTCGCAATAGGTCGTAATGATGTGCGGCGGTATGATCCTCAATCTCATCAAAGGCGTAGTAGTGGTGCGTGGAACGAAGAACCTTACGGATCAGGTCAAAGGCAAAGGGTGAATGAACACCATGACCCCGCGACTGTTTGAACCGCTGCCAACCCCTGAACCATGACATGGCTACACACTTTTACTGACGAGTGCCACTGCATACGCGGTGATCCCCTCCTCACGGCCCACAAAACCCATTTTTTCGGAAGTAGTCGCTTTGATTGAAACCGCATCAGATGCTATCCCCATCACCTCGGCCAGTTTTTCCTGCATAGACGGTATATAGGGGTTCAGCTTGGGTTGCTCCGCACAGACAGTGGCATCGATGTTTCCAACCGTGTATCCTTTTGATTGCAGGAGAGAGATAGTCTCCCTGAGGAGATTCTTGCTGTCAATATCTTTGAAGTTGGATGAGCTGTCGGGGAAATGATATCCTATATCGCGCAGGTTGGCTGCCCCCAGCAGTGCATCACAGATGGCATGGATCAGTACATCCGCGTCGGAATGACCATCCAATCCGAGCCTGTACTCGAGCTGTATCCCCCCGATCCAGAGAGGGCGACCCTCTTTGAGACGGTGCATGTCGTATCCGAATCCAATTCTGATGTTCATATTCATCGCATCAAATTCCTGATTCCCTCCAGATCGAATCCCAGTGAAAGCCGCAATGTCTGATCAAGAGGATTGGAGTGGGCGGTTGACAAAAGGTAAGCAGCATCAATCTGAAACGCTTCTGTCCGGAAACCAGCACCAAAGGAGAAATAACGCCGATTGCCCTTGTAGGGGTCCTCATGGTAGTACCCGGTTCGCAAGGAGAACTGATTGAGGTAGGTGTACTCCGCTCCCAGTGACCAGGCCACCTCCTGCCACTCCTCGCGCAATCCACCCGGGGCATCACCCAGTGAACGAAACAGACCGGCTATGGATGAGATATTATTATAATCCTCAATGCGTTGCAGTGCCTCCTCAGAGGTCTCATCCTCATCAGGCAGTTGCGGTGTGGGTACCAGCAGCTTGTTGATGTCGACACTGAATGAGAATGTATTACGCTCATCAAGGGGGATGCCCATTGAGGCTCCCATCCTGATGTTGGCAGGAAGAAACATGGAGCTGTTTCCCCCGTCGTATGAGATCTTCGTACCGATGTTGGAAAGTGAGAACCCCAGGCCGAGAAGAGCCTCCGAACGGCCCAGAGAGAGATAAGACTCGTTGTAACCCGCGATATCGGCGGTGAAAGCATTTCCCGGGGTGGTCTCATCATTGCCGGTAGCATAGTCAGCACGCAGATAACGCAGGGTCACTGACCCGGCGAATGTTTCGCTCAGCCTGCGTGAATAGGCAATATCCAATGCCATCTCATGGGGTGAGACCGATTGCCAGAACTCACCGCTCATATCACTTACATCGATGCTGCCCAGGGTGAAGAAACGAAGTGAGGCGCTTATCGCATCAATCGCATCGTTGCCCGGCTTCCAGTATCCTGCCACATAGAGCAGATGAATATCATTCACCAGCTTACTCAGCCAGGGGGTGTAAGAGAATGAAACACCCGCATCCCCAGTGATAAATGGGTACTTGGCAGCGTTCCAGTGTTGCGAGTAGAGATCAGGCATGGTAGCGACACCTATATCACCCATCCCTGCAGCCCTGGCGTCGGGAGCAAACAGCAATGAGGGCATGGCAACTGGAATGGGGTTGTAATCTTGTGCCTCAACAGGAAGTATGCAGCATAAGGAGAGTGTAACAACGATTGCCAGGAGGATTCTTTTCATATTCGATTGGTATTTTTGATCTCCGTAGTGTTATTTCACCCGAAAATCGAGCAATTTTCTCTCTTTAAGATAACCCTGAAGGTGATCGTTGATCTTTACGGGACCCACACCTGCAGGTGTACCGGTAAAGATCAGGTCCCCGATCTTCAGCGTAAAGAACCGGCTGATATAGGCAATGATCCGGTCAACCGTATAGATCATCTCCCTACTATTGCCCGATTGAACCGTCTCTCCATTGATGTCAAGATGGAAACTCAGCCCCTGCAGATCACCGGCCTCCTCCATTGAAATAAAAGAGCCTATGGCAGCCGAATGATCGAACCCTTTGGCTATCTCCCATGGCAGCCCCAGCTCTTTTTGCTTCTTCTGCAAATCACGTGCTGTGAAATCGATGCCCACGGTAACCTCGTCGTAATAACGATGAGCGAAACGTTCTGAGATATTCTTTCCCAGCCGGCTCACCTTAACCACCAGTTCGGTTTCATATTGCACATCATCCGAGAAATCGGGCAGAAAAAAGGGATTTCCATCTTTGAGCAATGCGGTGTCGGGTTTCATGAACAGCACCGGTTCACTGCTGTCAAAGGTACGCTTCATCTCTTTATTGTGTGAAGCATAGTTCAGTCCCACGGCAAATATCTTCATGACAACAAACGGTTAAACATCACCGCCAAATGTGCGTAGAGTGAAGTGTTCTGCAACACGACTCCTTCCGGCACCCGTATACGGAAAGGGGTGAAGTTCCAGATACCCTTGATACCACCTGAAATCATATATTCAGACACTTCCTGCGCATAACCGGGGGGTACCGTGAGAACACCTATCCTGGCATTCATGCTACTGTTTCTCTCAATAAACTCACTCGAATGATAAACCGGTATGGTGTGGATCTTCTTGTTGACCAACGACTCGTTCACGTCGAACCCGGCAATGATTTTCAAGCCGAACTGCTCCAGCCCGGAATCGGACAGCAAGGCAGCTCCCAGGCTACCCACCCCAAAAACCACAGCTCTATGGGTCTTGGTGAAGCCCAGGAATGTTTCCAGGACATAGATCAGATCGTCGATCTCGTAACCGACCCTGGTCTTGCCATGGATATCTACATAGGAGAGATCTTTGGCAATCTGGGATGCAGAGACATCAATTTTTCTGGCGATCTGTGTGGAAGAGACGATCGTTTCCCCCTGGCTCTTGAGTAACTTCACGTAAGAGAGGTACCAGGGCAGCCTTCTTAATGCCGGCTCAGGTATTTTTGCGTAATGATTCTGATCAGCCATCTGTTTGGTAATCTTTGTTGGATCACAAAGATAGGTTCTTTTCGGAGATTTTCAGAGATCCCCGACCCATATTTACGGACAAATTTTGTTCATTCACCCTTCTGTCGTCCCGACACCACGTGGCACCTGTCAGTGTCTGAGGCCTGAAACATCCTTGAGTACCGCTCTCACAACACCTTTCTTGAGATGGGTATCAATCACCACGGGTAGGCGGTTCTCGTCGTTGGTGAGAGAGGCTTTTAGTGCTTCTTTCTGATTGGTGAAGGCATCGTCTTGTATCGTCATGGTGATGTCAATCACCTCATAACGTTTGCCATTGTTTGCTTTGATAGAGGAGGTCCCCATATAATTGACGAACATCTGTACCGGTCGCCGCCCCGAAATAAACTGTATAAAGGTCCTGTCGCCGGGCTGCATCCCCGTGTAGTCAATGTTCCTCACATAAGAGAGCACCGAGAGATAGTCGTAGGTACACTTGTCGGTAGTAACCGTTTCATCAAAGCGCTCTTCGCCGTTCCAGGTGCGCAGGGCGCGAATGCTTACCTCGTTTCCCTCTTGATAGGTATAAGCCTGTCTTTCCACCGAATAATCCTTTGCCTCTGCTGCCTCCTTGGTGAAAAGCAGTGGACGCAGGTCCTTATCGACAAAGGAGGTAAGGGTGTCATTGACAGAGTAGATATTACCTACCAACCCCGAGGTGTTGAGTGTCATCACCGTCTTGTAGGCGTTCACACCTCTGTAATTGGCATCGGTTACTGACAGTGATCCTTTACCTGCGCGAGCATTGAGGATGCCAAAACTGAAATAGAGGTCATACACGATCTTTTCACCGCTGACAAACGCGTTGTTTTCAATCTTACACTGACCATTCATTGCTGCCGGTGACAACAACAGAACAAATAACAATGGGAAGATTATTAAATAAGTCTTTCTGTTCATCTTTTCAATTGATTTTAAGTAGTTCCACCCCACCAGGAGCCCACTGCTACAGCATCCGCATACCTGACGAACCGCCGCCGCTGCGGGTGCTCCCCCTGCCGGAGAAAGGTGAGCTCTGTGATGACTGTTGTCTCTCTCTTTCCCTTTCCTGATTGGGATCTCTTCGCTTTTTCTCCTCCGGTTTATTCTTTGTGATCTCCAGCGGTTTCTGTTGAATTAGCGGCACATTCGTGATATCCCAGTCCTCAAGATGATCGGTGAAGGCCCTTATCGTGAGCTTACCGGGATAGTAAAACACCTGTTCCGGCTGGCGCTTCACTTCATAGTCGCCGGTTGTCCAGACGCCATCACCATCCTCATCAATGACAAGCCGCGCATAAACCTCACCGGGGGGCAGATCCTGAAATCTGGCGCTGTTCCCTTTGACGGAACTCTTACGAAATGGTTTATCCGACTTGTCAAGTAACTCCACAAAGGCGGCTTTGCCGGCAGGAAGAGCGTTGATCACCATCTCCAGGTTACCATACTGATCCAGATCCTTTACCGTAAAAGCCTGCTCGTACTTGTCGTTCCACAAACCGTAATGACTCATGATGGTGGCGGAATCGACTGCCAGCTTATATTTCCCGCCAGGGACCCAGGAAGGCCTCAGGGTGAACATACGGGGATTGAGGGAATCCTGTTCCATGCGAAAGGGCACTGGCAGGAAGAGTGTATCCTCCTGCATGAGTAGCTGCACATGGGAAGAGTCGAAACGTATCACCGGCTCGCCAAACTCGAACCGCACCGGATTATAGAGATCGAACGTGGTCTGCACATTCGTTTTCATCTGTATAAACCGGATCGGTTCCTCCTCTCCTTCTTCCTCCTCCGTATCCTTTTCCTCGGAACGACGCTGACGTGCAGCACCGCGAACAGAGAAGGTAAGAGTATCGGTATCTATATAATCCCGGTTTAAAGAATCAGTGCGGAAATAGTCAATCTTCATCATGATTGAATCCTGACGGTACACCATCGAATCGGTGATCCAGAGCAACAGGGAGTCATTACCTGCATTTCGCTCCAGCACATACCAGTCGTTCTGCGGCTGCTCCGGCTGCATCAGCGTGAAGACAGGCATGGGCGCGGGAGCGGCAAACTGAAGAAGAAGACGTTCTTTTGCGGTACGCTCATGCTGCTTCATGTATTTCCGCTGAAAGTTTGAAAGGAATGCGCGCAGGAGCAGGTCATCCGGCAAAAAACGGGTATAGTGGACCGTCTTGATGGTATCAATGGTCAGACTGTCCTGGAAGATGGTATCCTGTCGTACTGCCTCCATGGTAGAAGGGACAATCACAGTATCGAGGAAGGCTATTGTTTCCTGTGGATTATCATATTTGTAATCCCTGTTCAGATCGCCAAGGGCAAAAACCTTATAGCTTCCCGGCGCCATCCCCCTGATTGTAAACTGACCCCGTGAGTCGGTACGGGAGATGCGTTCGAAGGGTACCCGGGTGAATAGGGTATCATCAAAGTGAGAGTGGATACCCACATAGATTCCGGATACCGGCTCCAGATCTGATGCCGATAGCACCTTACCCGAGACAGCCAGGGTGTCGAGGCGGTCACCGGTGGAAAAGGAGAAGACGAGATTCTCGAGAGGGTTCTCCTCATTGTTATCCACAATGGCATCCGTGAAATCAATGGTATAGGTTGTGTTGGGTAATAGCTCATCATTAAGCTCCACCACCGCTTTCCTGCCTACGGAACGTATCACCGGCATATTCTGTTGAGGGGGTGTGATGATCACTTTCTCATTGGGTGTCTTGATCTTGATGTTCTCATTAAACTCAATCTCAATCCTGTTGGGAGAGGTGTTGAGCGCATTGAAATCAGGAGTCGAACGGCGTACAACGGGAGGATCCACATCATAGGCACCACCTGTGGGTGCTGCAATGTTTGCGCAGGAATAGAAGATGATGAAAGCCGTCAGGGCCAGGAATAGAAATGAGAGGTATGAGAAAATTTTGTTCAACATTGTACCACGTTCGAATGAGATGGGTGATTATCGGACAAAAATACAATCATTTACCCGTTTTATTCAATATGAATTGAGAAAAATCGTGAAAATGGCGCGGATTACTCAATGAGAGGTTGTATCTGATGAGGTGAGAAGAGAATGACCAATCCGGCAATAAAGACATTTGTGTTGATCACAGTATGCTTTCTTCAGTTGAATCAGCGCCTGGGTATCAAAAGCGTTGAACGGCACCACTCCTGTCTGGCGAAACATCTGTACGATATTATTTTTTTCCGGTTTCAGGGATAGCAGCAACGCTATGGCTCTGTCACAATACTCCTCTCTGTCGGTTTTCTTGCCGTAAGCAAACAGGATGGGGGCAACAGTGTTGATGAGCAGGAGATCGATTGAAGCGGCACCAGGCGGTTTCGCTTTGAGAGGTGACTCCTTGCCAAAAGAATAATGCGTGGACCAGTATAAGGAAGGCTCGCTGCGGAAGCACTCTGAGAGCTGTGAGACAGTATCCATCTCCAGAATCGCGGAGAAAAGACGACCTGTCTGCTGGAGGAGGGATGCCAGTTGGGCGATCCGAAGAGGGGGGAAGGAGTAGGGCCGGATCCTCATCTTACGGAACAGAAACCCATCCATACACTTCAACCCATATTTTGCACTAAGAAACTGGTATTCTCTCTGCAAACGTTGATAATACGGGTCATGCAACGACTGATCCTGCAGCAGACCTGCCTGTCCAAACAATAGCGCCTCCACCATCAACAGGTCATCAGAATGACGCTGAATAATACGAAAAGGCAAGGAGAGGGCAAGGGATTCAAAAGAGCGGCTATTCAGGCCAAAGCCAAAGTTGCGTGTGAGAATCACATAAAACACCTCATCCCACGATTGCGAGAATCGCTCAAGATGAATATTGATCTCCCCGCACTTATGCTCAAGGCGCTCCACACACAGATCATCAAGATAAGAACGAATCAATCGCGGATCCATGGAAGAGAGAAAATCGCGGCAAGGAAGAGGATGATCACTCTGCAGCAGAAAGGCCGCGTTCGCCTGCACCTTCTCCGGAACAACCAGAAGGGATTGTTGCAACGTTTCTCCTCTCTGATTCACAACCTCTCTGTTCACCCGTCCCACCAGATGAAGGATCACTGTATTGTATGCAGGATCGAGATGGTGCCCATGCAGATACCAATCAGCCGATGTAGTGTGAATTTCCACGTTACCCGCCCACAGCACCTTGCCAATCCTCAGCTTGGCATTAAAGAAATCCGGTCCGGCATCCATGTTACGTATCCCGGGATCAATCACCTCAACCCTGTTGCCATCTGTGGTCACAAGCGTGTCGCGGGGATACAACCTGTAGTACCACACGTAGTGTAACAACTGTTCATGACTGTTCATGGCTCTCAGGTTTAATATCCAAATTTATAACCATCTATCGAAAAAAACAAGCGAAAGAGCAAAAAAGGGAGGCTCCATAAATCTGTGATTGTGAAGAATAATGACTACTTTTGCACATTCTTTCGATGCTTGCAACAGGTTGCAATGAATCAAGAAATAGGTTATCAGGAATTAGAATATTTTGGATACAGAAAAAGAACTTGCTTTTCGCTCCCAAAAAATATGGAGACTTGTATGGGACTATTCGTTACCCAGTATTGTGGGTACGTTGGTCACCGCATTATACAACGTGGTCGATCGCATCTTCATCGGACAGGTGGAGGGTGCTTTCGCCATCTCGGGGCTGGCCATCACCTTCCCGGTGATGACACTCACCTCCTCACTGGGGATGCTGGTGGGATCAGGAGCTGCTGCCCGCATCTCCATCAGCCTGGGTAAGCGGGATCATCATACGGCCGAGCAGATCCTGGGCAACTCACTGCTGCTGACAGTGATCCTCAACGCAATCTTCATCACCCTTTTCTATATTTACCTGGAGCCAATCCTGATGGCCTTCGGTGCCAGCAGCCTCACCTACCCCTATGCCCGCGACTACCTGGAGATCGTGCTGCTGGGTAACGTCTTCGTGAGTCTCTGTTACAACTTCAACGCCATGATGCGTTCCTCGGGTTATCCCACCAAGGCGATGGTGACCATGTTAATCGGAGCAGTGCTCAACCTCATTCTCAGCCCCCTGTTTCTCTTCGTCTTCAAGCTGGGCATCAGAGGGGTGGCATGGGCAACAGTGATCTCCATGTTCATCGGGATGCTCTTTGTGATGCATCACTTCACGCTGCGCAGCAGCGTGATCCGACTCAGGTGGAGAAACATACGTCTCAAAGGAAGAATCATCCTCTCCATCATCACAATAGGTCTCTCCCCTTTCAGCATGCAGGTAGCCGCTTCGGCCGTCGCCTTGCTGATGAACACCTCACTGCTCCGCTATGGGGGTGACCTGGCCGTGGGTGCTTACGGCATCGTCAACTCTATTCTCATGCTTGTCCTGATGGTGGTGTTGGGCCTCAATCAGGGTACCCAGCCCATCATCGGCTACAATTATGGGGCAGGGAACTATCACAGGGTACGAGAAACATTGTTCTATGCCCTCAGGATGGCAACACTCTTCACCACTGCTGGTTTCATTCTCGGTCAGTTCTTCCCACAACTGCTGGCTTCTGCCTTCACCACCGACGAGGAGCTGCTTGAGATCAGTAGTACGGGATTGCGCATCGCAATGCTGGCCTTGCCGCTTGTGGGTTTCCAGATTGTCAGCTCCAACTTCTTCCAGAGCATCGGCTTTGCTGTCAAATCGATCATCCAGAGCCTTAGTCGTCAGCTGATCTTCATGGTGCCGGGCATCATACTGCTACCCCGTATCTGGGGACTGAAAGGGTTGTGGATTGCCATCCCGGTCTCCGACACGCTGGCTGCGATGCTGTCGCTCTACCTGCTGGTGATCCAGTTGCGTCACCTGAAGCGGATGGAACAGGATCAACTGAAAATTGATTTGCGGCATGACTGACATGACCGTTTTTTTCCTCTCAAATGGATGAAAAGAGCGCGATTTTGTGTAGATTTGCATACCCAAATGACCAACTAATTACTCACACATAAAAAAGTAGATATGAAGAAAGTAGTCTTGATTCGCCATGGCGAAAGTGCCTGGAACAAGGAGAACCGTTTCACCGGATGGACCGACGTGGATCTTACCGAGAAAGGTGTCGCGGAAGCCCACAAAGCCGGACAATATCTGAAAAAAGAGGGTTTCCGTTTTGAGAAAGCCTATACCTCCTACCTCAAAAGAGCGGTGAAAACACTCAACGTGGTACTCGATGAGATGGATCTGGACTGGATCCCGGTGGAGAAGACATGGCGCCTGAACGAGAAGCATTATGGCATGTTGCAGGGACTCAACAAAGCTGAGACAGCTGCCAGGTATGGTGATGAACAGGTGCTGGTATGGCGTCGCAGCTACGATGTGCCGCCGCTGCCACTGGAAAAGGATGACGAGCGTTCACCCTTACAGGATCCCCGTTACAAAGGTGTGGATGAGAAGGATCTTCCCCTGACTGAAGCACTGAAAGATACGGTAGAGCGGATCCTTCCCTACTGGAACGAGACCATCGTGCCGGAGATGAAGCAGTTCAACGAAGTAATCGTAGCAGCCCATGGCAATAGCCTGAGAGGGATCATCAAGCATCTGAAGAACATCTCCGACGAAGAGATCGTGAGCCTGAACCTCCCCACCGCTGTTCCCTACGTCTTCGAGTTCGACGATGCGATGAACCTGCAGAAGGATTATTTCCTGGGTGACCCGGAAGAGATCAAGAAGCTGATGGATGCGGTTGCCAACCAGGGAAAAGCAAAATAACAAGCCGTAGGATTGACCTGCCGGTTATTCCATCTACCGGGAGATGAAAACAGAGGTTGTGCCGGCCATTTCCGGCACAACCTTTTTTATTGTAGAAAATCACAAAAATGAACGTCATCTCATTTTTTATTTTTATTTTTATTGCAGCAATCGTAAAAGACGCCAACTGATAACATCCTTGACAAATGAAAAAAACCACACTTTCATTACTCTTGCTCCTCTTTTTGGTGGCAAGATGTGATAAAGATCCCGATTTCCCCGGGCAATCTGAAAACCCAATCCTCTTCTCCTCTCAAATCAATGAGGCTGAGTCAATGCCCTCCGAAGCAATCACGCGGTGGCAGGCAGGCGATCAAATTGGTGTATACACCGAGGGCAATGCCATGCATCGGAACATCCCCTACACTACCAACGCTGCAGGAGAGTTCAGCTCCACCAAACCCATCTATTTTCCTGCCGGGGAGGAATCAATCGACATTATTGCCTATTACCCCTACAACGCGGCACAGAGCAGCAACACACTTTCCATCAACCTCACAACCAACCCTCAGAACATCCTTTACAGCAATAACCTGAAAGGGATTGGTGCTTCGAGCAAGGAGAAGCTTAACAGGTTGGATTTTAATCACCTGTTACAACGAATCTATATAAGCCTCACGGCTACGGATGCTTCGATGCTCTCCGGCAGCCTGATGGCGTATTTGAATGGATACACGCAAGGCTCTCTCTCGCTGAGCGATGGTACTCTGTCACTCAATGAGGAGAGCCGTGGCGTTATCCCTCTGGAGATTACCGGCAGCGGAAATGAAAGGATGATTCATGGGGTGTTGCTCTTCTCGCAGGGTAGCAGCGTGGAGCTAACCTTTCTGGTAAATGGTGTTCCCTTTAAGTGGAACATCCCCCTGATCCAAAAAGAGAATTACATCTACACCTATGGTGTGGAGCTTGAGGAGGAGAGCCTGCGGGTTACAACCCCGCTGACCGGGAGCAACAGTGGTGAAGCCTACATCCTTCATCCGGTGGACAATACAACCCCCCCGCCCGTGATTCCCACCGATCCTGAGCTTGTTGAACGGCCTTCCATGCAGATCTTCATGGAAACACCCGTTCCCGGCTCCGGCACACTATCTCCCGAAATATACCAGGTCACCCATATCATCAACAATCTCAGTTGGCTCAACAACAGCAATGCCACGGCTGGGGTGAGGAACTACACCATCCATTACGATACCGAGGAACGATACCCCGTATGGGTTGCCTATCCTCTTCATCCCTCGTTCCTGCGATCCGGTAACCGGACAGATGACTGGCAGTATGACCCGTTGATACCGGTGGCATACCAGCCCGACCTCTTCTCCGCATGGCAGACCCGCACGGTCAGCAGGGGGCACATGCTGCCGAGTGCCAGTAGAAGTGCCACCCGCGATCTGAACAGGAGCACCTTCTACTTCACCAACATGGTGGCGCAAGACAGCGAGATGAATGGCACCACCTGGAGCGAATTGGAGGAGAAGGTACGTTACTGGAGCAAACAGACGGAATATGACACACTGTATGTAGTGACCGGGAGCATCCTTCCCTCACCACCCGAAACAATCAGCTATGCCCTCGATGCCTCCGGCAGAAATGCAGCCATCCCCAAATACCTATACAAGGCACTCTGCCGTAAGAACAAGCAGAACGGTGAATACAACACGATTGCATTCAAGATGGAGAACCGTTCCACCGGTATCGATTACATCAATAGTATGCTATCTGTTGAGGAGCTGGAACAGCTGACCGGATTCACCTTTTTCAGTAAGCTGCCGGCAGGTGTCGCGACCGAGGTGAAGAGACAAAAGAGCCTCAGTAAATGGTATTGAGGACTTCTGGTTAAGTTCCCTGCAAGAGCTACAAAAAAAAAGCGGTTGTCTACTTTTTCAAATAGACAACCGTTTTACTTTTTCCGCTTCTTTAAAGAAGCTCTTGCAAATCTCCCGTATCGATGTTCATTGCGGTGATCACACCCTGTTCGTCGATCAGGTAGCTTCTGAACCCCTTGTTGAACCTTAAATCCTGGTAGAGGTCCGAATCTGTACCATTCGTTTCCCGATAACAGGAAATCATCTCCAGGTGATCCATTGCCAGTGTTCTCTCCAGCACATTCGGGTTCTCGTCGAACGAGACCGATATGAATGTGACATCCGCATTGTTCCTTGAGAGAAAATTATAGAGTTGCACATTGGCTGCACGGGATTGGGCATCGTAACTGGCCCAAAAATTCAGCAAAACTTTTTTACCTTTCAATTCATGTAATGCAAGCCTCTCACCTTCCGAGTCCGTTAAAACGATATCAGGAATCGTTTCTCCGGGATGATAACCTATGGAAGGCAGATCACTTTTGACAGATCCTGATGAGAGCGCTAGTGAAAGAATTGCTGCAAGGCAAAAGTTCACATACTTCATATAAAAATATTTTGATTACTACTCAGATTCAGCTGTTGCTTCGCGCAGCAGTCCAAATCCCTTGTCTTTAACCCCTTTTCGCTAAAAGGGAGCAATTTTGGTCTGCAAAAGTAGTGCTCTTTTGCTTACCAGCGCACATTTTCCCCAAAAAGAAACCTTCCAAATGTTAATAAATAAATTTACAGATCTTTATAGTGTTTATATTCAACCCATTACGGAAAAGAAGGATTCCACTGCCTCAATGGATGTGTCTTTGAGAATCACAGTCTTATCACTGTCCAGCAGGTAAATCGTAGGGATTGCCTTGACGTCGTAAAGTCTGCGGCGGGTGATTGCCATCCCCGGATCGTAGCCATGTAGCCATTGCTGCGGCATCTGAGGCAGGTAAGCTCTCCATTCTTCAAGGTCACTATCAGGATAGATCGTCAGTATGGTGAGCATGCTCCTGGTGGGACTGTTCAATGCCAATGCCTTGTTCAGTGGTGCGGAACTGTCCAGGCGACGGGTGACTGCTTCACAGGTAGGACAACCGGGATTGGAGAAGATCAGCAGCAGGTATTGGCTTTTAATATCATACAGTGCCCCTGATTCTCCCGATGGAAGGGTGAAGGTAAAATTGTTCGCTTTATCCCCCACACGGTTTAGCAGGGTCATCTCCAGCAGGAAGTTATAGCGCGACCGTTCGGCATCCTCCAGCAGGCGGGATCCGGTAATCACTTTCAACACGGGAATGAAATGCTCTTCATTACGGAAGGGTGAATTGGGGTCATAGAAATATTTCTCCATAAGTGACACAAAATAGCGGTACATGACTGTGTCGGCTTCAGCCCTCCGGAGAGTCTGCAGTAGTGATTCAGCCGATTCACCGGCAGGGTGGATGCTCAGCAGGTGAATATAATCCACAAAAGCCTGTTCGGTGATGGCTGGTTTTTTGGTGAGCCCACTATCGGCAAAGTCAAAACGGTCCCAGAAATGACGGATCAGATATTGTGCACGCTCATCGGGATCTGTTAAGGCTTCCGGCACTTGAGGGAAGACAAAGGTGTCAGGCACGACTGTTTCCGTCCCATACGTTTCCCTACTCTCTGTACCGCTCTTTTTGCTTGATGAGCAGGAGAGTGAACTGAACAGGGTCAGTCCGGCAAAAAGGATGAACCAAACTAGATATCTCATCTTCTCTGATGCTATGATTTATGATGTAAAGGTAGAAAAAATTTGTCATGCCGGAGGGAATGAAGCGTCCGGCAGGTGAGTAAACCGATAATTTTCGTATATTTGTGGTTCATTCTTTGTCCGATTCTGACATGGATAACTATATCGTTTCAGCAAGAAAATACAGACCTTCCACATTTCAGACGGTGGTGGGACAGAAGGCGCTCACCACCACTCTCAAGAACGCCATTGCCGGCAACAAGCTGGCACATGCTTATCTGTTCAGTGGCCCCAGAGGTGTGGGCAAGACCACCTGTGCCCGTATCTTTGCCAAGACAATCAACTGCCTGAGTCCGACAAGTGAACATGAGGCCTGTAACTCCTGTGAGTCATGTGTGGCCTTCAACGAGCAGCGATCTTACAACATCCATGAGCTGGATGCGGCTTCCAACAACGGGGTGGATGACATCCGTTCACTGATTGACCAGGTACGGATCCCTCCTCAGATCGGCAAATATAAGGTTTACATCATCGACGAGGTGCATATGCTCTCCCCGTCAGCTTTCAATTCATTCCTCAAGACACTGGAAGAACCACCGGCACATGCCATTTTTATCCTGGCTACAACGGAGAAGCACAAGATCATCCCCACCATCCTCTCCCGTTGCCAGGTGTATGACTTCAACCGTATCAGCATCGGTGACATCGTGGATCACCTCCAACATGTGGCACGACAGGAGGGAGTGACCGCAGAAGCAGAAGCACTCAACATCATCGCACAGAAAGCCGACGGGGGAATGCGCGACGCCCTCTCAATCTTCGACCAGACGGTAAGCTACACGGGTGGCAAGATCACCTATCAGGCGGTGATCGAGAACCTGAACGTGCTGGATTATGAGTACTATTTCAAGTTGACAGAGGCAATCCTGGCCGGAAGCGTGACCGGGTCTCTTCTGATCCTGAATGACATTCTCAACAGAGGGTTCGAGGGGCAGTACATTATCAGCGGCATTGCCACACATTTCCGGGATCTGCTGATCTGCCGGGATGCCGTAACAGCACAACTGTTTCAGGTGGGAGCCTCGATCCGTGAGCGCTACAGCCTAATGGCAAAGAAATGCAGCAACGCTTTCCTCTACGAGGCTATCGCGATCGCAAACGAATACGACCTCAACTACCGCATCAGCAAAAACAAACGACTGATGGTTGAGCTGATGCTGATCAGGATGTGTCAGCTCTCCGAAACGGGAACTACAGCAGGGAGAGAAAAAAAAAAGGGGCTGAATACAATTGAGGGCCGGCAAAAAAATGACGATACCAGCCAGGTACAGGAGCCGGCCATCAAACCACTGCACGAACAGAAATCAGTGGAGACCGAGAAGAGACCATCACAGCCCTCTCCCTCATCCGCTCCAGCGCAGGCTGCACCGAAAACCACCTCACAACAGGATATAGAAGAGCCGACAGAGGTGCCCTCCCCTGACGCCGCTCACGCCACCGGAAGCAGATCACAAAAAAAGAGCAGTGCTTCGCGTTCCGGTATGGGTATCTCACTCAGCTCACTGAGCGGCTCCCGGGTGAATGAGCCGGAGATGAAAAAGCCGGAGAAAGAGGTATCCGGTTCACAACTTTTCAGCGAAGAGCAGTTGGTGGCAGCCTGGAATGAGTACGCGGCCCATCTCACAGAAGAGAAGCTGTTGAAAAACAGCATGACGCTCTATCTGCCTCGGATGATTGGTGATACACTTTTTGAGGTGGAGGTGAACTCGGACCTCAACAAACAATACCTCACCGACAACAGCCACTCCATTCTCTCTTATTTGCGGGAGAAACTGAACAATGGCGAGATCACCATGACGATACAGATCGCCGAGGGCAATGCCATCCGGAAAGCACTCACCTCACATGAGATCTTTGATGAGATGACAAAGCAGAACCCCTCTCTTCAGAAGCTCTCCGACGAATTCGGACTGGAACTGAGCTGAAGTCTTACTCCAGGAGTGGCCAGGCAGGATCTTCTGTTCTGGCCTGTTGCATCAGCCGTTTCAGTTCAGTCGTTCTCTCCGGATAAAGTGTGACCAGGTTGTGATTCTCTGACGGGTCGGATGCCAGGTTGTAGAGTTCATACCGTCCCCCCTCACGGATATCGATGTGCAGCAGCTTCCAGTCTCCCCTGATCAGCGCCTGACGTCCTCCCATCTCCTGAAACTCGAAGTAGAAGTAGTCGTGTGGCAGCTGTCCACACTCACCCAGCAGCGTGGGCAGGATACTGATGCCGTCACCCGGTTGCGGCAATTCAACAGCGAGGAGTTCAGCGAAGGAGGGCAGATAATCCCAGAAGGCAAAAGCAAGGTCACTCTTGCCGCCGGCTTCCACCTTTCCTTTCCAGGAGATGATGGTAGGGACACGTATCCCCCCCTCATAAAGATCTCTCTTGTAACCACGGAATTGCGCGTTGCTGTTGAAGAAGTCCGGATCACCACCTCCCTCCCGGTGAGGCCCATTGTCACTGGTGAAGATGATCAGTGTATCATCATATATACCCTTCTCCTTCAGCTTATCAATAATCTGTCCCACATAGAAGTCGATACGCTTCACCATGGCTGCATGTGTGGCACGGGGATGCTCCTGTGACATGTAACCGCCCTTCCGGAAAGCAGGTCCCGCATCGGTACCCCGGTAAGGCACCTCCTCAAATCGGCCGCGCAGGACACCAATAATTGAATCCTCCGGCACCACCAACTCGGCATGAGGCAACACCATCGGGACATATAGAAAGAAGGGGTGGTGACTCTCGGTATCAATAAATTCGAGCGTTTTCTCCTGGATCAGATCCTGCGAGTAGGTACCGAAACCACCCTGATCATTCCCCTCCAGCAATATCTTCTCCCGGTTGCACCATAGATGCGAGGGATAGTAGTTATGGGCCAACAGTTGGCAATTGTATCCGAAAAAACGATCCACCCCCTGGTTGAGAGGATCCCCCGCAGAGCCTGGAAAGCCCAAGCCCCATTTTCCAAAGACACCGGTGGTGTATCCGGCATCACGGAAGAGGTGAAACAGGGTGTAGCTCCCCTCCGGCAGCGGGGCCTGTCCCTCGGGGGCGATCTCCTTGTTGCCCCTGATCGGAGCGTGACCGGTGTGCAAGCCAGTGAGCAGGCTGGCCCGTGAGGGAGCACTGACGGTGGTGCCGGCATAGCTCCGTGTAAAGCGGGTACCGTTGAGTGCGAGCCGGTCGATCTGAGGGGTGAGGAACTTCTCCTGACCAAAGCAGCTCAGATCACCATAGCCCAGGTCATCGGCAAGGATGAAGACCACGTTGGGTTTCTGTTGGCCCTGCAGGGAGGTAATGGCAGCGAAACCGATACCCGCAAGCGTCACTGTCACTGTTTTTGCAAGAGAATTCCGAAGGGAGAGTGAGCTGTCCATGCGTTCGTTTATTAATTCAGTTACTACAAAGATAAAAACAATTACTTTTGTATCTAAATATCGTGATGATGAAGCTTCTCTTTTCGCTCATACTGTTGCTGCTCCTCTGCTCTGCCTGTGACAGACCGAACCGGAAACAAGCACCCCTGACAGCTGCCCAGCAGATCATGCCGACAGAAGTAGCGCTGCTTCCCGATACCCTCGTGGATGCCTCTTACAGTTTCGAAGAGGCCATCGCCGGCAGCAGTGCACCCAGAGAAGTGCTTGACCTTCTGGAATTACGTGAGGTGCATTATCACTCTGTCGACGGACAAATTCACAGAGGACAGATCCTATGTAACAGGGAGATATCAGATGACATCAGTGAACTTTTTGCCTTTATGCTGGAGGAGGGGTTTGTGATCGAGAAGGTAGTGCCGGTGGTGAGGTATGGATGGTCCGACAGCCTCTCGATGGCCGACAACAACAGCTACAGCTTTTGTTACCGCAACACCGGTTATTCAAAACATGCCCGGGGAATGGCGATTGACATCAACCCGCGCTTCAATCCATTGCGTTGGAAAAGGGGAGAACGCCCCAACAAACCGGAAGGAGCAATCATCGACACCACCCGCAACGGCACCCTCTATCCCGGTCACCCTGTCGTAAAAGCTTTCACCGACAAAGGTTTCCGCTGGGGACACACTTTCTCTAAATATTACGACGACCATCACTTCGAGAAGCAATAGAGACTAATAACCGGCCCATGAATTCCTGTCGAGACTGCGATAACTGATCGCCTCTGCCAGGTGCACCGCTTTCACCGACTCGCTGCCTGCCAGATCGGCGATGGTGCGTGACACCTTCAATATGCGGCTATAGCCACGGGCAGAGAGGGAGAGCCGCTCCATGGCCGACTTCAACAGCTTCAAGCCCGTATCGTCGGGCTGCGCATAACGATGGAGCATCCTGCTGCTCATCTGTGCGTTACAATAGATGCCACTCTCTTTTCGATAACGACCCTTCTGTACCTCTCGTCCTTTCATCACCCGTTCGCGTATTACCTCACTCTTCTCAGCGGCAGACAGAGCCGTGATCTTGTCGAAAGGTACCGGCACGATCTCTACCTGGATGTCGATACGATCCAGCAAGGGTCCTGATATCTTGTTGAGGTAACGCTGCACAGCACCGGGTGTGCATACACACTCCTTTTCAGGATGATTGTGAAAACCACAGGGACAGGGGTTCATCGCAGCCACCAGCATGAAGCTTGCCGGGTAGTCCACGCTGAAACGGGCCCGGGAGATGATGATCTTGCGGTCTTCCAGCGGCTGTCGCATCACCTCCAACACGTTACGGTTAAATTCAGGCAGCTCATCCAGAAAGAGCACGCCGTTATGAGCCAGGCTGATCTCTCCCGGCTGGGGCCATGCCCCACCACCCACCAGAGCCACATCCGATATGGTGTGATGGGGTGAACGAAAGGGCCTGCGTGCCATCAAAGAGAGGTGTTGACCCGTTTTACCGGCTACGCTGTGTATCTTGGTTGTTTCGAGAGCCTCCTCCAGGGTGAAGGGAGGCAGGATAGAGGGAATTCTGCGGGCCATCATCGATTTGCCGGAGCCGGGAGGCCCGATCATGATCACGTTGTGACCTCCGGCAGCCGCCACCTCGAGGGCCCGTTTCACGTTCTCCTGTCCTTTCACGTCCGAGAAATCATACTCAAACGCGCTTCGCTGCTCGCGAAAGGCTTGCTCTACATCGACCACCACCCTCTCCAGGCTCATCTCCCCATTGAAAAAGGCTGCCACCTGCAGGATATTCTCAGCACCATAGACGGAGATGCCCTCCACCACAGCGGCCTCCCTGGCATTGGCCGTCGGAAGGATCAGATCAGTGAACCCCTGTTCTTTAGCCATCACGGCAATGGACAAGGCTCCCTTCAGGGGGAGGATGTTCCCATCGAGCGACAACTCACCCATCATCAGCGTGTGTGGCAGGCGGTCCGTACAAATCGCACCCGATGCGGCGAGCACCCCCACCGCCAATGGCAGGTCGTATGCCGAACCCTCCTTGCGGATGTCGGCAGGAGACATGTTGATGACAATCTGTTGACGGGGAAAACGGAGACCATTGACCTCCAGTGCGGATACAATACGTTCGTGGCTCTCCTTGACGGAGGTGTCGGGGAGCCCCACCAACAAGAAGCGAATACCACGGGAGACATTCACCTCGATGGTGATGAGCGTGGCATGGATACCTTGTACTGCCGCTCCAAATGTTTTGACCAGCATGTAACCGGGATTTGAGTGATACTTACCTTCCGGAAGCCTCTGCAATCACTTCCGCGATACCATGTGCAGGAATGTTACGCGCCTTTATATACCCCTCAGTGTCAATCAGAATATTATATGGGATATACTGTACATTATAGTTGTCTACAATATCTGCCCCCCAGCTTCTCTTCTCGGGAACAGCAATCCAGGGAAGAGAGTCATTTTCGGCATATCCAACCGGATAAAGGTCGGAATCAATGTAAATGGTGATAAACGCTGCCGCTTCTTTATCCAGCTCTGCATACTCCTCTTTCAGCAGTCCTATCAATTCACGGGAGTCATCACCGGCAGTAGAGACAAAAGACAACAGCAGATACTTCCCTCTGAAATCGTTCGAGCGGATCTCCTCACCCTCCTTGTCTTTTAGTGTGAAGTAAGGCATCCTGGCACCCTCCTCCGACTGGTTCACCTTCTCTGAATATGCTTTCAGCTGCATTGCCAGCTTGCTTTCCAGTATCTCACCCTGCAAGTGCCCCAATACTCGCTTCAAACCGGTAGGGTTGTCACTCGCTACGAAAAAACTGTTCACAAGAATGAGGCTGGACATTTTCGCGGGATTGGCCTGTATCGACTCCTCCGCCCTGAGGGTCAGCTCATGATTGAGCACGTTCAGCTTCAACAGCTCCTCCTGACGCGATAACAGATAATTGCTGCCGGTATCCAGTTCACTGCTCAACCGTAGGTTCTCCAGCAACAAGGCACGCTGCTTAAGCAGATCTTCATTTTCTGTTTTGAAGAGCGTCAGCGCATCATTCACCTCGTTACCCTTGACGGTGATCAGATCGGGAAGTGCAGCATCACCATTCACCTTGATCCGGTCTGTTTTACCTGCAAAGACCACAACAGCACTTTCATAGTGATCGAGGTATAGAGAATAGGCAGTAAGTGTGTCTGGGTTGGTCACGTAATTGAAACGTCCTTTGGCATCAACAGGAATGGTATCAATCGCCAGTGAATCATAAGAGAGGTAGGTGGCCAGGATATAGGTGGAGTCCAGATGATCTATTCTTCCACTGATGCTGGTACCCTCACGGCTGCCGCAGGAGAGCGCCATCCACAAGGTGAACAGTAAAAAAAGTATGCCTGATC